>MDTF01016960.1_pt1 | contig 25521 bp, 26 predicted proteins | sample 811191 | NCBI WGS metagenome assembly MDTF01 (sample SAMN05326649, study PRJNA326480) | marine metagenome | isolation source: seawater | place: Southern Ocean | collected 2011
GAAGTTTACAATGACCCTAAAGGGTACAGAGGTTCTTATGAAACAGTTGTTCAAATTAAAGATTTTGACATGTCTCGAAAAATGAAAGTTTTAACAGACAATGCACAATGGTTTGAGGATAATGCGCCGTTAAATCCAATGCACAAAAAAGATAGTGTTGTCGGTGTTTCTTACAAAACTGTAAATGTTGCAGGGGAAGCTGGCGATGCATCTCCAAGTACACCAATTGGAGTGAATTTACCAAATAATAATTGGATTCGTCAGCAGCATGGTTCTAAATCAGTTTCTCTTGGAAATATTATTGGAGCATATAATAATGCTGGAGGTTCAGGTCGTTTAAACGAATTTGCGCATGATGAAGAGGAAATTAGGTTAGAGGAAAAATACGGTCAAATTTCTGATAAATTACATACCGCTTTGCATGAAGTTGTTGGACATGCTTCAGGTCAGATAAACAAGGGTATTGGGCAACCTAAAGAAACACTTCAAAATTATGCTTCTACAATGGAAGAAGGTCGTGCAGATTTAGTTGGATTGTATTATTTAATGGATCCAAAATTACAAGAATTAGGCTTAACTGATAATTTTAAAGAATTAGGGATGGCTGCTTATGATGGATACATCAGAAATGGACTAATGGCACAATTGATACGAATTAATTTAGGGGATGATATTGAAGAAGATCACATGGTGAATCGTCAATGGGTTTCTGCTTGGGCTTTTGAGCAAGGTGAAAAAGGAAATGTAATTGAAAAAATAGTAAAAGAAAACGGAAACACCTATTTTAATATTACGGATTATGAAAAGTTAAGAGAAATTTTTGGAAGATTATTACGTGAAACGCAACGTATAAAATCTGAAGGAGATTTTGAAGCTGCTAAAAGTTTGGTAGAAGGCTATGGCGTAAAAGTAGATCAACAAATTCATAAAGAAGTTCTTAAGAGAAATGAGCAATTTACTGCTGCAGCTTATAGTGGTTTTGTAAATCCTGTTTTAGCACCAAAATTAGATGAAAATGAAACTATTATAGATATTATTGTGAATCAACCGAAGAGTTTTGAAGAGCAAATGATCTTCTACTCTAAAAATTATAATTTTTTAGGAACGGAAAACTAAAATTATAAAAACACTCAATTTAAAGAACCGATTCTGAAAAGAGTCGGTTTTTATGTTTTTATAAAATAGCAATAAAAGCAAGGTATCCATGTTTTGGTTATGACACGAAATAGAATCTATAACGTATAATCTATGATAACCGAAGTGGTAATTAAGAACTTAGTTACCAAATACAATTCTAATAAACAAAAAAACAGCAATAATCAAACCACCATAAATAGCCACTTTTTTACCAGCACTTTTATAGTAACGTTCATGATTTTTAATATCTTCTTTATAGCCCCAAACGATAGCAGCTCCAAAACCAAGCACAAATAAAATGATAAAAATAATTCTGCCAGTAGAAAAAAATGCACTTAAAAACATAGTTTTAATTCTTTATAAGTTCTGAAATATTAGATTTTATGAAGTTTCAGTTATTCACAAAGTTTCTATATATTGTCCATTGCAAAATTACAAATTAAATGAAGAACGCCATCGTTTTTGGAGCAACATCTGGTATTGGAAGATCATTAGCCAAGATTTTATTAAAAGAAGGTTATAGAGTCGCAATAACAGGTCGAAGATTAGAGAAGTTAGTTGAACTAAAAAATGAATATCCTAATCAAGTTTTAGTAAAACAAAATGACATTCAAGATGTCAAAGAGGTTGAAAAGGTTTTCAATGAAATTGTATCCGAATTCGAAACAATCGATTTAGTTGTTCAATCTTCTGGAGTTGTTCATGTAAACCCTAAATTTGAGTGGGACAAAGAAGAACAAAGTATAAATACCAATGTTTTAGGGGTTACCAGGCTTTATACTTTAGCCTATAATTTATTTAGAAAACAACAATTTGGACATTTAGTTGGTATTTCATCAATAGCTTCTATTCGAGGAAGTCGTTCTGCACCCGTTTATTTTGCGTCTAAAGCTTATCAAAAAGCATATTTAGAGAGTTTATATATCAAAACAAAATCAATCAAATCGAAGAACGTTTTTATAACAGAAATTAGACCTGGATTTGTAGCGACAGATATGGCTATTACTTTAGGTGACGGAGTCTTTTGGTTAGTTCCTTTAGAAAAAGCAGTATCACAAATTTACACAGCTATTAAAAAGAAAAAGAGAGTAGCCTATGTTTCTAAACGTTGGCAATTAATAGCTTGGGTTTTAAAATTATCCCCAGCTTGGTTCTTGAGAAAAGTAATGTAAAATTAAATAGCAGTTCGATCGATTTCGGCTTTAATAGAAATTGTATTTTAAACATATAAAATTAAAATTAAAATTAAAACTAAAAATGAAAAATAAGGTAGCAGCAGTAACTAAATTCCACACCGCTTTTAAATTAAACATGAATAGTAAACCAATCGCCCATATTGGAGAAAATAGAAATTTATTGCGTTTTAATTTAATGAAAGAAGAAAATGAAGAATATTTAGAAGCTGCGAATAATAATGATTTAGTAGAGGTTGCTGATGCTTTAGGTGACATGCTTTATATTTTATGCGGAACGATTATAGAACACGGTATGCAAGATAAAATTGAAGCTGTTTTTAATGAAATACAAAGAAGTAATATGAGTAAATTAGGTGAAGATGGCAAACCAATTTACAGAGAAGATGGTAAGGTTTTAAAAGGACCAAATTACTTTAAACCAAATATTTCTGAGATTCTAGAAAAGTAACAAGTGGTCTTTAATTGCAGTTTCTAACAAGTTGTTAAAACAAGCTTTTACAATTGTCAAATCAGAAAATTTTTAAGATGTAAGTTTTCTTTCTGTATTGAAAATGAAATACTAAAAATTAAAAAGAAAGTTTTAAACTGAAGATGATAATCATTGAAATTGATAAATAAAAGAGTTTTTTTTCAACGAAGTTATTTATCAATTTTTTTACAAATCTTTTGCAAAACAAAGGCAGTCAGGAATATCCTTTAGTTTACCATATTTTTCGATTGAATAGTATCCATTTCTTTGATAAAGTTTATTTGCTTCAGGTTGCTTAGAACCCATAAAGAGTAAGCATTTAGTACATTCTAGTTCTCTAGACCAATTTTCTAACTCAGAGAGAATTTTTTCTCCGATTCTTTGGCCTCTAAATTCGGGAGATACATACATACGTTTAATTTCCATTGCATTAGAATTATGCATTGAGATAGCTCCACAGCCAATAGATTCTCCTTCTTTTAATGCTAAAACTACATATTTTAAATCGGTAATAGAACTAAATTGAGTTAGAGAATGAGTATCTCCATCTCTTTTTGCAAGATCAGAATTCAATAAATGCACTAGTTTTTTAAATTCTAGATTTTCTGAATTGGTTCGGATTAGTTCAATCATATTTTTAAAATTAGGTACAACTTTAATGTTAATAAGCTCTTTTTAATTTAGAAACAAATATAACTACCCAACTTCCCCTCTTTGTGGTTTTAAGGCATCTCTATAAATTTTCATGTCTTTTTCATCAACAACAATAAATGCAGAAACCAACATTGGGTTTTTCTCTTGAATGTCAATTTCATGAAAATTTAGGTTTTCGATAGTTGCAAACTCCTTTAAGTGAATGGTGTGGTGTTTTGCAGTTTCTTTGGCATCCGGACCTCTAAAATCCCATAATAATTTTATTTTGCTAGGCATCTTTTTGTTTTTTATGATTGATGAAAATGAATAAATTTCCACTTTCAAAAGTGATTTTTATTTTACTTTTAATGGCTTTGTTTCTTGTACCAATTCTTTCTCCAAAAGTTAAATCCTCTTTATTTAGAGCATATTGTAATCCTTCGGTAAAAATACTTGTGACATTCGGAAAAGGAACTAAAGAAATAATTTTACCCTTACAATTTGCAATTTCTGTGCTTTTATGAGCTAAAAAATAACGACTGTGATTATCAAAGAAAGTTAGGTTTAATTTATCTTTCCATTGAATAGCAGTATGCAAATTTCCTAAAAAATGATCTTGTTCTTTTCCACTTGCGCCAAAAACATCAATATTTGTAAAACCCTTATCAAATAGAAGCTGCAGAGCTTTATCAAAATCTGTAAAATCTTGATTAGGAGTATGAATCACTTCAATCGTATCTGGAATATTTTTTATCGAATCAAAATCACCACAAACAAAATTAGGAACAATTTTATTTTCTTCTAAAGAATGATAAGCACCATCGGTTGCACAAATAAGATCATACTTAGATATATCTGGAAGAGTTCTTGGAGTTTCTCCATTTAAAAGTAAAAAGACTTTTTTTTGTTTCATTAACAACAAAAATACAAACAAAAAAGCATCATTTCTAAAAATTAGAAAGATGCTTTTTTAAACTTAATAAAGAAGAAATTTTTTTTTACTTTTTCCTCCAAGTTAAAAGAATGGAAAAAAGTTTTCCTATTAAAAAAATGACCATTCCAAAAGTAGGAGCGAGTAAACCAACTTTAAATCCGCCAGCTAAAATTGAAGAAGAAATATTTCCGCTATTTGCAGAAATTGCTTCTAATGCTCCTAAAAGACCAATAACAAAGCCTAAAACCCCAAGCACAAAAGAAAATAGCGATAAAGAGTTGATGAGTTTGTGGGTTTTTTCTGAATTGTCTTTTAATCCTTTTACAAAAAGAACAACAATAACAATTAATAAGAGCAATAAAGGAACCATAAATAAAGGTCCGCCGTCTAAAATAAAATTCATAATATATGTTTTAAGATTATGTGGCTAAAGTATTTGTTACATAGTATCAAAAATTAATTTAGCGACCAAATACCAATTCTGTTTGGGTTTTAACAAATATTGTATTTTTAAGACATCCCAGATGAAAATTGTCGAAACACTTGTTAATTTCGTATTTCGTCTATTTTTACAGAAATCAATTAAAAAAAATGGTTAATTTGTATTATGAACAAACTTGAGTTAAAAATAGTAAAGAAACTTCCTTTACACCTTGTTTTTTGTTTTGTTGTTTGGTTTTTCTTTTTTAGTTTTTTTAGTGTAGGTTCTAAAAGTGAAAATTTTATTTTTTGGTTTTCAACCATTTTAAGTACAATTGCAATTGCATCTTCTTATGTTTTTGCATATCATTTAATTCCTGATTTTTTAATTGCTAAAAAGCACAAACAGTTTGTCTTATATGCATTTTATGCAATGGTTTTTATTGTTTGTGCCGTTTTAATGACTGTTGTTTTTGGTTTCGTTTTTTTCTATAATTTGGAGTATCAGCAAATGCCTGCTTTAACCAAAAATTCGGGTGTTATTTTGGTGTGTGTGTGTTTGATAATTGTACTTGCAAGCGCATTCAAAATTTTAAAACATAATTACAAATCTTTGGATGAAAAGAAAACATTGGAAAACAAGTTTTTGCAAACGCAATTGCAATTAAAAGAACAAGAATTAAAGTTTTTGAAAATGCAAATTCATCCGCATTTTTTGTTTAATACATTAAATACTTTATACGGATTTGCGTTAAAAAAATCAGAAAAAGCGCCAGAAATGATTTTAAAATTATCTAGATTGTTAGATTATATTTTATATCAAGTTGATAAGCCGTTGGTTCTTTTACAAGATGAAATACATCATATTGAAGACTATATTTCTTTAGAGAAATTAAGGTTTCAAGAAGGTTTGAAAATAACTTTTTATAAAAATTTAATTGATGATAAACTAGAAATTGCACCCATGTTATTATTGCCTTTTGTAGAAAATGCTTTTAAACATGGATCACAAATTGATGGAGTTGTAAAAGTAAACATCGGTTTAAAAGTTGACGAAAATGAACTAAACTTCACGATTGAAAACTCAGCAATCAAAAAGGAAGGTTCTAAAAAAGGAATTGGTTTAGAAAATATTATAAAAAGATTAAAAATGTTATATAAAGAAGATCCTTTTTTAGAAATATTACAAGACGAGAAATTGTTTAAAGTCACTTTAAAAATCCCCATAAAAAATGAGGAATAAATTAAAATGTGTTGTTGTCGATGACGAGCCAATGGCAAGAGAAATTATTGAAACGTATATTGCTAAAACTCCCAATTTAGGGCTAATATCGAGTTGTAAAAATGCTGCTGAAGCTATTTTGTTTGTGCAAGAAAACGAAGTAGATTTATTTTTTCTAGATATTAATATGCCAGAAATTTCAGGTTTAAGTTTGGCAAAAATCATCCATAATAAATCACAGGTAATTTTCACAACTGCTTATAGAGAGTATGCAATTGATGGCTTTAATTTAAATGTTGTTGATTATCTACTAAAACCAATAGCTTTTGATCGTTTTTTACAAGCGGTTCAGAAAGTTTCTTTGTCAGAAATTACAACAACTAATAGTGATTTTATGTTTGTTAGATCAGATAGGAAAATGGTAAAAATTGATTTTAATTCCATTTTATATGTAGAGAGTTTAAGTGATTATGTAAAGATTTTTACGATTGATAAGATAATTACAATTAGAGAAACGATTAGTAGTTTAGAAGAAAAACTGCCTATAAAAAAGTTTATTCGAATTCATAGATCTTTTATAATTTCATTTAAAAACATTACTTCTTATACCAACGAATTTATAGAAATTAACCACAAAGCATTGCCGATAAGTAGAAGTTATAAAGAATCCGTTTTACAAAAATTAGCAGAAGTGTAGGGTATACTTTATCTTTGTTTCAAAATTTTTAGACTTTGAATACAGATCAGTTTTTAGTAAAATCGGCTTTAAAATTTATTGACACAGCAAGTTTTAGATGGCAGACACCAAGTAATATCGCACTTGTAAAATATTGGGGAAAGAGCAATCCTCAAATCCCTAAAAATGCTTCGATTAGTTTTACTTTAAACAATTGTCATACGATCACCACCATTGATTTTATAAAGAAAGAAAAATCTGATGAAGTAGCTTTTAACTTGTTTTTTGAAGGAAAACAGAAAGACGAATTTAAGCCTAAGATTTCAGAATTTTTTAAGAGAGTGCAAGAATATTGTCCTTATATTTTAGAGTATGAAATGACTATTAATTCAGAAAACTCATTTCCACATTCTAGTGGAATTGCATCTTCTGCAAGTGGTTTAAGTGCAATTGCAATGTGTTTAATGAGTTTAGAAAAGGAATTAAATTTAAGTTTATCAGAAGAGTTTATCAATAAAAAAGCTTCTTTTTTAGCAAGGTTAGGTTCTGGAAGTGCCAGTAGAAGTATAGAAGGACCCATAGTTGTTTGGGGAAGCCATCCTGAAATAGAAGGAAGTTCAGATTTATTTGGAGTACAGTTTCCATATAAAGTACACCCGTTTTTCGAGAATTACCAAGATGTAATTTTATTGGTTGATAAAGGGGAAAAACAAGTTTCTAGTACCATTGGACATAACTTAATGCACGAGCATCCATATGCAAAAAATCGTTTTAAACAAGCAAATGAAAACTTGGGTACAATGTCTAAGATCCTTCAAGAAGGAAATAGTAAAGACTTTATCAACCTAGTAGAAAGTGAAGCTTTAACTTTACATGCAATGATGTTGACAAGTAATCCTTATTTTATTTTGATGAAACCAAATACCTTAGAAATCATCAATAAAATTTGGGAATATCGTCAAGAAAACAATAGTAATATTTGTTTTACTTTAGATGCAGGTGCAAATGTACATGTATTATTTCCTGAAGAGGAAAAAGAAAATATATTACAGTTCATTGATATTCAGCTGTCTAATTACTGTCAAAAAAATCATTATATTTGTGATACTGTCGGTTTTGGAGCAAAACAGCTGTAAAATTTCCAGCAACCAAAATACATCATTATGAAAACGACAACCTTACTTATTGCAATAGTTATTGGGTTTTTAACTACTTCTATGTTCGCTCAAGAAACTATTTGGTTTGATTCTAATTGGAAAGTATCTGTCAAAGAAAAAGCTACCTATTATAGACCAAGCCCAAAACAAATGGACAAAGGTTATTGGATTGTAGATTACTATATTTCTGGGAAAAAACAAATGGAAGGTTTTAGTACTGTATTGGAGCCTGATAAAGAAATGTTTCAAGGAAAGGTAACTTTTTTTCATGAAAATGGAGCCGTTTTTCAGAATGTAAATTATTTTCAAGGTAAACCAGCAGGTAATTTTTCTGAGTTTTATGATACAGGAGAAACACAAAGAGTTGGGAAATATTCGAAAGGTTTACGTGATGGAATTTGGAAAATCTATTATAAAAATGGTAAAATCCAATCACGTGGTAAATATAAGAATGGTGAAAAAGCAGGTATTTGGAAGACCTTTTATAAAAACGTTTATTAATCAGTTAATTAATAATGTAAAAATTGTATTTTTGCAAAGCTATTGATAAAAAAATATGAAAGGACCACTTTTTTACGCTAAAATTTTGCTGTTTGGAGAATATGGAATTATAAAAGATTCTAAAGGATTAGCAATACCTTATAATGCCTATAGAGGTGGGTTAAAGGTGTCCGAAAGTTTAGAAGGAGCTGCAAAAAAATCAAACGAAAACTTACATAAATTCTACACACACATAGCTAATCTAAAATCAGATTTGATTTCTTTTAATTTAGAAGAATTTAAAACAGATTTAGAAAACGGGATGTACTTTGATTCTTCCATTCCACAAGGATATGGAGTAGGAAGTTCCGGGGCTTTAGTTGCCTCAGTTTACGATAAATATGCTGATGACAAAATTACCGTTTTAGAAAACTTAACCAGAGAAAAGTTATTAAAGTTAAAAAAAGTTTTTTCTTTGATGGAATCTTTCTTTCATGGAAAAAGTTCAGGTTTAGATCCTTTAAATTCTTATTTAAGTTTACCAATATTAATCAACTCTAAAGAGAATATAGAGCCTGCAGGTATCCCTTCTCAAAAAGAAGGAAAAGGTGCTGTTTTCTTACTAGATTCAGAACAAATTGGTGAGACAGAACCTATGGTGAATATCTTTATGAATAAGATGAAGAATGAAGGGTTTAGAAAAATGTTAAATGAAGAATTTGTTACTTACACAGATGCTTGTATTGAAGATTTTTTACATGGTAATGTAACCTCTCTTTTTGGCAATGTAAAAAACTTATCTAAAGTGGTTCTTAAAAACTTTAAGCCAATGATTCCTGATGCTTTTCATAAAGTATGGGAAAAAGGTATTAAAACAAACGACTACTATCTAAAGCTTTGTGGTTCTGGAGGCGGAGGTTATATTTTGGGATTCACTGAAGATTATCAAAAAGCACAAGAAAGCTTAAAAGATTATAAACTAGAGTTAGTTTATAGATTCTAAAACGTACCTAATGAGCTCTTCAAAAACGAAGACTTTTCTAAAAAAGATATTTAGCTTATTATCTGTGATTAGAGGCTACAATATTCTTGTTTTAATAATAGCGCAATACCTAGTATCCATTTTTATTTTTTCGTCTGGAAATTCTATCAGAAATGTTATTTTTGATATTGATCTCTTATATATTGTCTTAGCTTCTGTTTGTGTGGTAGCTGCTGGGTATATTATAAATAACTTTTATGATGTTAAAGTTGATAGAATTAATAGACCTTTAAAAACAGGTATAGATAATTATGTAAAGCAAGAAACCAAATTAACGCTTTATTTTTTCTTAAACTTTTTAGGATTTACTTTTGGGTTGTTTGTTTCTTTGAAATCAGCACTATTCTTTTCAGTTTATATTTTTGGTATTTGGTTCTATTCTCACAAATTAAAAAGACATCCTTTTACAGGCTTAATTTCTGCTACCATACTTACAATTTTACCTTTTTTTGCCGTTTTTGTATATTATAAAAATTTCTCAAAAATCATTTTTGTGCATGCATTTTTCTTGTTTTTAGTAATTATGGTAAGAGAATTAATTAAGGATTTAGAAAATATAAAAGGAGCGTTAGCTAACAATTACAAGACATTTTCTGTAGTTTATGGAGAAGTAAAAACAAAGCAATTGTCCATTTTGCTATTATTGTTTACTTCTTTTCCAGTGACAATTTTGCTAAGATACCCAGCCTTGGGTTATATGAGATATTATTTTTATTTAGCGCTCTTAACCTTAACTTTTGTTGCGATTTATCTTTGGAAATCGACCCAGCAAAAAGAGTATACTTTTCTACATAACATTCTAAAGCTTCTCCTGTTAATAGGCGTTTTTTGTCTAGTTTTTATCGATACTTCCTTACTGTTAGAAAAAGTAATAGATAGATTGAATTAGAGTTCCAATTTAATTACCTTTGCAAAAATTTTTAAAATGGATTCAAATAAGAACTCGTCGGGAAGACGACAAGAAGGTAAAAAAGGTACACCTCAAAAAGATACTAAAAAAAGCACATTTCAAAGAGATGCTAAAAAAAGCACTCCGTTAAGTAGAAAGAGTGTTAAAAAAGACTTTAAAAAAATAAGTCCAGCTCCAAAAGCAGACGAATCTACAGGGATCCGTTTAAATAAATACATTGCCAATTCGGGTGTTTGCTCTAGAAGAGAAGCAGATACTTATATAGAACACGGAAGTGTAGAGGTAAATGGAAAGCTGATAACAGAAATGGGATACAAAGTACAATCAGATGATATTGTTCGTTTTGATGGTACTTCTATTACTCCAGAACAGAAAAGATATATTCTTTTAAATAAGCCAAAGAATTACATTACTACGATGGATGACGACCGTGGACGTAAAACGGTTATGGAATTGATTTCAAATGCATCAAAAGAAAGAATTTATCCTGTAGGTAGATTAGATAGAAACACAACGGGTCTTTTGTTATTTACAAATGATGGAGATTTAGCTAAAAAGTTAACACACCCTAAACATAACGTACGCAAATTATACCATGCTTCTTTAGATAAAAAATTAGAGTTAAAAGATTTAGAAAAATTAAGAGGAGAGGTTGTTATAGAAGGTAGAAAAGTATTTATTGATGCAGTTTCTTATGTTGATGGACAGCCAAAGTCTGAAATTGGTATAGAAATTCATTCTGGTAGAAATAGAATTGTTCGTAAAATATTTGAACATTTAGGATATAAAGTTAATAAATTAGATAGAGTTATTTTTGCTGAATTAACTAAGAGAAATTTACCAAGAGGTCGATGGAGAGAGCTTACTAATTTGGAGCTTAATAATCTTCAAATGATGAAATAACAATAAAAATCCAGCTTTTAGCTGGATTTTTTTATGAATCAGTTATTTTATATATTAGTAAAGTAAATAATAACTAAAATGTTGGACCGAGAGTTTAGTGCCATCAAAGAATATATAGATTGTCAAGAAAAAAAGAATTTAAAGATTTCTAAAGCAAATGTTGGTTGGCATTTAGATCATTCTTTAAAAGTAATTAATAGCGTTTTTGAAGCCTTAAGAAATTCTAGTTCTGATGATTATAAGAAAAATTTTAACACTCTACGTTTGTTTACATTTACATTAGGGTTTTTTCCTAGAGGTAAAGCAAAATCACCAAAAAGAGTTTTGCCACCAGAAATAATCTTAAAAGAAGATATTGAAACTCAATTAGAAAAAGCAATAATAAATTTAAAAAAAATAGAAATTTTAGATGAAAATCAATCTTTTACACATCCTTTATTTAAGCAATTAAATAAAAAACAGACAATTAAATTTTTAAAATTACATACCAATCATCATTTAAAGATTGTGAAAGATATAGTACAGTAATTATTATAAAATTTAAATACAATACGCTGTGTTAGATATTATTTCTTTCAAAACAAAAGAGCTTTCAAGGACACCAATGTTTTCAATTTTAGATAATTTACTTCTTACAAATTCATGATAATTGTCTAAGCTTTCTAGATTTATTTTTAAGAAAAAATCTACTTTTCCTCCCATATGATAGCATTCTTGTACTTCTTTTAATTCTTTAATTTGTTTCTCGAATTTATCAATAAACCCTTCGTTATGATAGCGCAAAGAAACCATGCAGATTGCGGTTATTGATATGTTTAGCTTTTTTTTATCTATAATAGCGACGTATTTTTGAATAAACTTTTGTTTTTCTAGTCTTTTAATTCTTTCGTAAACTGGAGAAGCCGTTAAATTTAAAATTACGGCAATTTCTTTGGTTGTTCTTTTAGAGTCTTCTTGCAAGATTCTCAATATTTTAAGATCAGTTTCGTCTATTTTTTCCATGTGCAGATTAATTCTCTTTTTTTTAACAAAAATAAATATTGATTAAGGTAAAAAAACTTTGTATCTAATATATATGAGTTAAAAGTACTTATTTTTATATAAAAGCAAGGTATAAAACTTTTTATAATGATAAATGGTATAATTTTATTCTTTAATATTTATCAAGAAATGAACAAAGATGTTATTTTAATAGTGGGGTCAAATGGACAATTAGGAACTGTTTTAACCCAAAAATTACGCCTTATTTACGGTGTATACAATGTTATTGCTTCCGATTTGTATGAAAAGACAGGGTTTGAAGATAATTTTATAACATTAGATGCTACTGATTTTAAAGCGATAGAAGAAATTGTTTTAAAAAAGAAGGTTACTCAGATTTATCATCTTGCTGCAATTTTATCGGCAAAAGGAGAGCAAAATCCTTTAGGTACTTGGGATTTGAATATGAAAACATTATTCAATGTTTTAGAAGTTTCAAGATTGCATAACGTAAACAAAGTATTTTTCCCTAGTTCAGTTGCGGTATTTGGTAATAATATTGACAAAGAAAACACCTTACAATCATCAAACTTAACACCATCAACAGTTTATGGTATCAGCAAAGCTGCTGGTGAAAATTGGGGTAATTATTATTTTGAAAAATATGGTTTAGATGTCCGTTCTTTAAGATATCCTGGAGTTGTTGGGTATCAATCTTTGCCAGGAGGAGGTACAACAGACTATGCGGTGGATATTTATCATAAGGCGGTCAATAATGAGGTGTTTGACTGTTTCTTAGAGGCTTCGACAACTTTGCCAATGATTTACATGGATGATGCAATTAGAGCCACTATAGAGTTAATGGAGGCTGATAAAGAAAAGATAACGGTTAGAACTTCTTATAATCTTTCTGGTATGAGTTTTAATCCTGAACAAATAGCATCGTCTATAAAAGAACACTATCCTAATTTAAAAATAGCTTATAAACCAGATTTTAGGCAAGCTATTGCAGATTCGTGGCCAAAATGTATTAATGATACTGCTGCTAGAAACGATTGGAATTGGAAGCCACAATTTGATTTAGAGCAGATGACTAAAGTGATGATTGAAAATTTGAAATAAATTTTAATAATTCTTTAAAAACAAAAAATCCGAACATTTGTTCGGATTTTTTTGTGGTACCTCCAGGAATCGAACCAGGGACACAAGGATTTTCAGTCCTTTGCTCTACCAACTGAGCTAAGGTACCATCGCCTTAGCGGATGCAAATATAAAATGTTTTTTGACATCTCCTAGCTAAATTTTAAAAAAATCTATTGTATTTTTGAATTTCTTATAAAATTAAAGATGAATCTAATTATTGATGCTGGTAATACAAGAGTAAAACTTGCTGTTTTTGAGAAAGATAGGCTAGTTGAAGTTGTTTTTATTGATGTGGAAAATTTTTTTTTAGAAATAAAAAAAATACTAAAAAACTACAGAATTACTGTTGGTATTTTATCAAATGTGAGTTTTATTTCTGTAAATAAGATACAAAAACTTCAAAAATTAGTCAATCTGTTGATTTTATCATCATCGACAGATGTTCCTTTTATCAATTTGTATGAAACTCATGAAACTTTAGGTGTAGATAGAATTGCATTAGTTGCCGCTGCTGTTAATAAGTTTACAAAGAAGAATATCTTAATTATTGATGCTGGAACTTGTATCACTTTTGATTTTGTTAATGACCAAACTGAGTATTTAGGGGGAGCAATTTCACCAGGAATTGAAATGAGGTACAAAGCATTGCATCATTTTACTACAAAATTGCCCAATTTGACAAAAAAAGAACTGCAAAATTTTATAGGAAACAATACAAATGGATGTATTAATTCTGGCGTGGTTAATGGGGTTATTCAAGAATTAGAAGGCGTTATTTATCAATATAAAAAGAAATATCCCGATTTAACAGTTGTTTTAACAGGTGGAGATACAAATTTCTTGTCAAAACAATTAAAAAGTAGCATATTTGCGAATCCAAATTTCCTCCTAGAGGGATTAAATAAAATATTGATTTTTAACAAAAACAAATGATTAGAAAGATTCTAGTAGCTCTATTACTGTTAACTTCTGTAACTTTTATAGCACAAAGAACAAATTCATCTCCTTATTCTTATTTTGGTATTGGAGAAGAGTTTAGTAATACCACAGTAGAACAGAGTTCTATGGGTGGTATAGGTGTCGCATTTAACCATTATAAATATTTAAATTTTTCTAATCCTGCTGCTTATTCAGATTTAAGATACACAACGTATTCTTTTGGATTATTGAATACTGATTTAACTATTAAAAGCAATACAACAGAGCAAAGTGGTAATTCAACAAGCTTGTCCTATATTGCTTTGGCTTTTCCTATTGGAAAAAAAGCAGGTTTCTCTATAGGTTTACAACCTGTATCTTCTGTAGGGTATTCATTAACAAACTCCCTTACAGATAGTGATGTTCCTGAAATATCTTTATTTGAAGGTAATGGAGGAGTTAGTAAGATTTATAGTAGTTTTGGTATAAAGGTATACAAAGGATTATCTTTAGGTATAGAGGTTGATTATAGTTTTGGTAATGTAAGCAATAGTATTACAAACCAAATAGATAATGTTTCTTTAGCAACCAGATATGATGAAGTTACAGTAATGAAAGGAGGTTCTGTAAAACTAGGAGCACAATACCAAAAAGAATTAAAAAATAAAATAGTTTTAAATGCAGGTGCTACTGTTAAATTAGGCAATGATTTAAAAGTTACTGGTAATAATTATCTTTATTCATTGACTTTTGGAACTTCTGGTTTTGAGAGCGCAAGAGATACTGTTTCAAGTGCAAGCTTTGATGGTAAATTTAATTTACCTTTAAAATCTACATTAGGTATAGGTTTAGGAAAGTTTGATAAATGGTATGCCGGTATAGAGTATGAAAGTCAAGACGCTATATCATCAACAACTTTGTTAGGAAGTGCTGATGGAGCATATAAATATGGCAAGTCAAATAGATTCTCTTTAGGAGGGTTTTACTTACCAAAAATAAACTCTATTTCAAGTTACTGGGAAAGAGTAACTTATAGGGCTGGAATTCGTCTTGAAAAAACTGGTTTACTGGTAGATGGATCAGGAAATAATACGAATTTTACACCAATTGACGACTTTGGCATATCTTTTGGTTTAGGTTTACCATTAAAACGATTATCTACTATAAATGCAGGGTTTGAGTTTGGTAAAAGAGGAACCACTAGTAATAATTTAATCCAAGAAAATTATTTCAATTTCAGATTAAGTTTATCTTTGACAGATACAAATTGGTTTCAGAAGACAAAAATTGATTAACAAAAAATCATTAAAATGAGAAAAATTACGTTTTTATTAGCAGTTACAATGTTTTTAGTTACTGTAAAAACAAATGCACAGGATGATGCAAAAAGAGATTGTACAATAAAATACAATCTTTTTAAAGGGGATTTTAAGTCAAAAAAGTATGAAGATGCTTTTGTGAATTGGGAACATTTAATGGATAACTGTAAAGATCTATCTGTAAATATTTACAAATACGGAGCTGATTTGGCACAAGATGTTAAAAAAGACCCAGTTTTAGCAAAAAGAGTTTACGAACAGAGGTTACAATATTTCCCAAAGAAGAACCCTGCAAAAGTTCATAGTGATTATGCAACTTATTTAGCAGAAAATAATTTAGCTTCTGAAGATGCTATCTTTTCAATTTTAGAAAAAGGATATGCTATAGACCCAACTAAAATGGGTGTAAAAAATTTATACAAATACTTTCAAGGTGTTACTGATAGAAATAAAGATACAAATCCTCAAAAAGTTTTTGATACTTATGATGATGTTTTAGAAAATGTAAATTTAAAGTTAGAAAGTTATGCTAAGAAATTATCTAGATATCAAGATTCTACATTGGTTTTGGATAAAAGAGATAAGTCATTAAAGAGAGCTTACACTATAAATTCTAAAGCTTTAGGTACAGTTGAAGGAGGTTTAGATGCTATTATATCAGAAATTGCAACTTGTGTGAGATTAGTACCTTTATATCAAAGAGATTTTGAAGCTAATAAGTCCAATGCCATTTGGTTAAGAAGAGCAGTGTCTAGAATGTTTAATAAAGAATGTCAAGATGAGCCTATGTATGAAATATTGGCAAAAGCATATGCTGAAGCAGCTCCTTCTCCAGATTCTTATTCTTTTTATGCAGGTATCTTAGAGAAAAATGGTGATGCTAGTGGAGCAGCAGCAATGAGAGAAAAAGCATTTAATTTAGAAACTGATCCTACAAAAAAGGCAAAATATAAATTAAAGTTTGCACAAGCTGCTAAATCTAGAGGTCAATTATCTAAAGCTAGAAGATTAGCAAGAGAAGCTTTAAGTTTTAATCCTAATTTCGGTAAAGCTTATTTGTTAATTGCAAGATTATATCAATCTAGTGTTAATAATTGTGGTGGCAATGAATTTGAAAAGAGAATGGTGTATGTCGCAGCTCTAAGACAAGCTCAAAGAGCATCATATGTAGATCCTAGTATTTCCTCTACGGCAAGAAAATATATTAATTCTTACAGAGCTAATTTACCAAGTAAGAAAGTTATTTTTACTGCAGGTGTTGCACCAGGAAGTAACTATACAATTAAATGTTGGATTGGTGAAACAGTGAAAATTCCTAATTAATATTTTGTGATTAATTACAAAAAAATAGTATTAAAAAGCATTGTTGTTCTCTATGGAACAACAATGCTTTTTTCTTGTTCTAACAATACACAAAAAGTAAGAGATTTTTTAGCAGATAAAAACTTACCTGTTGGTACAGCAAAAGATGCATATCACGTATATAAAGACTCTGGTAGAATTACATCAAAATTAATTACACCAGTAATGTTAGATTTTAGTAATAGAAAAGAACACCCTTATAGTGAGTTTCCTGATGGAATTAAAATCATTAATTTCGAAAGAAACGGAATCGATTCTGTCACTATTACTGGAGATTATGCTTTGTCTTATGCTAAAACATCCATATCAGAAATTACAGGTAATGTGGTGGTAGTAAATCATACAGATAAATCTAGATTAGAAACAGAACAATTGTTTTGGGATGAAAAAACAAAGTATTTTGTTTCTGAAAAAGCATTTAAACTAACAAAAGAAAGTGATACAATCTATGGTATTGGCTTTGAGTCTAAAGATGATTTATCAAAACACTTATCAAAAAAAACCACAGGTAAATTAGAAACATCAGAAGAATAATATTATGAACAAGATTTGGAGATTTTTTCAATACGGATATTTATTAATTGCTGTGATTTGCTTAGTTGAAGGTCTTTTGAAATTAAATTCAGATAGAAGCAGAGCAATCCTTTTAATTGTAGCTTCAATTTTTATTACCTTAGTGTTTTTCTTTAAAAGACGTTTTAGAAAAAAGGTAGCGCAAAGAAATAATCTAAACAAGTAGAATTTTAGTTCTTAATGGAAATTGAACTCATTATTATAACTGTATCAATTTTATTATCCGCCTTCTTTTCAGGGATGGAAATAGCATTTGTTTCAGCGAATAAAATGCACATAGAGTTAGAGAAGAAAAGAGATGGTTTTATACCTAAAATTCTTAGAATTATAACTCAAAAGTCATCAAAATTTATCACCACAATGTTAGTGGGAAATAATATTTCTTTGGTGATTTATAGTTATTACATGGGTGAGTTTTTGCTAAGAATGCTCCCATTAAATAGTGTTAATGAATTTTCTATTTTATTGATACAAACGATTATCTCCACGATAGTGATTCTAGTAACCGCTGAGTTTTTACCAAAAGCAATTTTTAGAATTTATGCAAATGAAGTACTGAAGATATTTGCGATTCCTGCCTATATTTTCTATTATTTATTTCATTTTTTCTCAGAATTTATTACCGTAATTTCAGACTTTTTTTTGCGAGTTTTTTTTAAAACAAATGCATTTGAAGAGCAAACAGAATTCAGTAAAGAAGAATTAGGTAATTATATAAATGAGCAATTAGAAACAGGTAATGTAGATTATGACTTGGATTCTGAAATTCAGATTTTTCAAAATGCTTTGCAATTTCAAAACGTAAAAGCGAGAGAAGTTATGGTTCCTAGAACAGAAATTGTATCTGTAGAAATTCATGAAACTGTTTCGAATTTAAAGGATGCTTTTATAAAAACAGGGTTGTCGAAAATTTTGGTATATAAATCATCTTTAGATGATGTTGTTGGATATGTAAATGCTTTCGAGTTATTTAAAGATCCAAAAACTATAAAATCAATTTTATTGCCTTTAGAGCTTGTTCCAGAATCTATGATTATTAATGATATTTTGAATACGTTAATAAAAAAGCGTAAAAGTGTGGCTATTGTTATCGACGAATATGGTGGAACTTCTGGTATGATTACTGTTGAAGATATTGTTGAAGAATTATTTGGTGAAATAGAAGATGAACATGATTCTCAAGAGTTTTTAGAAGAAAAAATTAACGATTCAACATTTAATTTTTCTGCAAGACTAGAAGTCGATTATTTAAATGAAGAATATAATTTAAATATTTTAAAATCGGAAGCTTATGAAACTTTAGGAGGCTTTATTATTGAACACACAGAAAATATTCCAGAAGAAAAAGAGCTAATTGAAATTGATCATTTAGAATTTAAAATCTTAAAAATGAGCGGTGCAAAAATTGATGAAGTTTCATTAAAAATTATAAATCCGGAAGATTAAAATTCAAATTCAGGGTTCTAGACTAAAAAATAGCACTTAATAACCTACTAATAAGTGCGAAATGGGTTGCAATATTTAAAGCAAAATCCTATATTCGCCAACTGAAAATAAATAAACGACGTATGGCAGTTTTATCAAAAATTAGAGAACGCTCAATGTTCTTAATTATCATTATTGGATTAGCACTTTTCGCTTTTGTATTAGATCCATCTACACTTGGTGATTTTTTTAACTCTAATAAAGTAAATGAAATAGGTGAGATTAATGGAGAATCTATTTCTAGACAAGAGTTTGCTGAAGAATTAGAAAGCTATAAACAACAAGCAGGAAACAGCGTTACAGAAATGCAAGCATCTAAAACTGTTTGGGATAATATTGTTAGAAAAAAAATCTACAAAAATCAGTTGACAGAAGCTGGTATTACAATTGGTGAAACAGATGTTTGGACTGAAATTGTAAATGCTTCTTTTGTGCAAAGCAATCCTGAGTATCAAAATGAAGCTGGTTTATTTGACGAAAATAAATTTAAGCAATTTTTAGCTACTGAAAAAGAGAATGAAACTCAATTATGGTCTCAATGGTCTAATTATATGAGCCAAATTAGAGATAATTCTGAAACAACAACATACAACAATTTAGTAACTGCAGGTTTAGGAGCTTCATTAAAAGAAGGTGAAACTGAATATATGTTAGACAATACAAAGTTAAACGTACAGTTTGTTTATGTGCCTTATACAAGTGTTGCAGACAGTCTAATAACGATTAAGAAATCTGAAGTTGAAGGATATATTAGAGATCATAAAGATAATTTTAAAGTAGAAGCATCTAGAGATATTTCTTTTGTTCAGTTTGATATAGTTGCTACTGATGCAGATCAAGAAGTTATCAAAGAAAATCTTGGAACTTTAATAGATGATTTTAAAAAATCTAATAATGAAGCAGTGTTTTTATCTGAAAATAGTTCAGACACAAACTTAAATCCGAATATTCAATTTAAGAATTTAGTGAATCAAGAAGTTGCAGATTTAATTTATGCAGGTAACAAAGGCGATGTAGTAGGACCATATAAAGACAAAGGGTTCTTTAAGATTTCTAAGATTACAGAAGTTACTCAAATGCCAGATTCTGTTAAAGCTAGCCATATTTTAATCCCTTTTATTGGGTCTCAAAGAGTAGCTGCAGATGTTACTAGAACAGAAGAAGAAGCTAAAATATTAGCAGATAGTCTTTTGAATGTTGTAAAAAGAAGTAAAAGAAAATTTGGAAGCTTAGCAAAAACTTTTTCTTCGGATACGGGTTCTGCAGCAAAAGAAGGTGATTTAGATTGGTTTAATTACACAAGTATGACACCTGCTTTTAGAGATTTTTCTTTTGATGGAAAAAAAGGTGATATAGGTGTTGTTAAAAGTCCATTCGGTTTTCATATTATAAAAATTGACAATCAAAAAAATAAACAAAAGGTCTTAAAATTAGCTACTTTTAGTAGAAAAATTGTTGCTTCTGTAGCTACCGAAAATGTTGCATTTAGAGATGCTGAAGAATTTGCTTTAGCAATTTCTAAGGAGAAAAAGTTTTTTGATGTAGTTACTGCAAAAAATTACAAATCTAAATCATCTGTTGGTTTAAAATCTTTAGATGAAAACGTAGCAGGTTTAGGAAATCAAAGGCAAATTGTAAGTTGGGCTTTTGGTAACGATACTAATGTTAACGATTTTAAACGTTTTGACTTAGAAGGTAGTCATGTTGTTGCCTTTGTTACAAGTTCTTCAGAAAAGGGTTTAATGTCTGCAGCAAAAGCAACAAATACAGTTAGACCAATTTTAGTTAATCAAAAGAAAGCGGCATTAATAAGTGACAAATTACAAGGAGCATCTTTAGCTGATATCGCTACGGCTAATAAAACAACTATTAAAAATGCTAATGGAATAACTTTAAAGAGTCCTACGCTTTCAGGTGTTGGTACAGAGCCAAAGATTGTTGGAGCAATGTATAATGCAGAATTAAATACTGTATTTAATTCTATTGAGGGTAATAGAGGTGTGTTTGCTTTTATGGTTACTAGTAAAGAATTACCTACTGCATTGCCAAACTATGACAGTAATAGAAAAAGAATAGCGGAATCTAGAAAAAGTTCAACGTTTAAAATTTACGAAGCTATCAAAAAAGCATCTAGCGTTGAAGATTTTAGAGCTAATATGTACAGCGCAAACTAGAAACTAGTTTTACTACTTATTCAAAAATAAAAAATCCGTTCAAATTAATTTTGAACGGATTTTTCTTGTATTTACTAAAGTTAATAAAAGTTAGTGCTTTATTGATTTACGGCTCTTTTGCTTTGTTTTCGGGTTTTGCTATAGGAAAGTTATTTAATGCCTGAGAACCTTTCATTAAGCTAAATAAGAACTTATTATTAAACTCTTTGAAGATACTGAGTTGAAAATATAATTAGCCTTGCGAACTACAAGTATAATCGCTAATTGAAGGTGTAAAATAATTTCCAAATAAAAAACCTTCTTGATTTCTCAAAAAGGTTTTTTATATAGTATTTATTAAAATCTAAATATTATTTCTAACCATTCATCGAGATTAAAAACTCATCATTATTTTTAGAAAACTTAATTCTATCATTTATAAACTCCATAGCTTCTATAGGATTCATATCTGCAAGATATTTACGTAAAACCCACATGCGTTGAACGGTTTTTGCATCTAATAATAAATCATCACGTCTTGTAGAAGATTTAATTAAATCGATAGCAGGATAAATACGTCTATTAGAAATATTTCTATCTAACTGCAGCTCCATGTTTCCTGTTCCTTTAAATTCTTCGAAGATAACTTCATCCATCTTAGAGCCTGTTTCTGTAAGAGCGGTTGCAATAATGGTCAATGATCCACCATTTTCAATATTTCTTGCAGCTCCAAAGAAACGTTTTGGTTTGTGTAATGCATTTGCATCGATACCACCAGAAAGTATTTTTCCTGATGCCGGAGCAACTGTATTATAGGCTCTTGCTAAACGTGTAATAGAGTCTAAAAGAATAACAACATCATGTCCGCATTCAACCAAACGTTTTGCTTTTTCTAAAACGATGTTGGCAACACGTACATGTTTGTCTGCGGGCTCATCAAAAGTAGAAGCAACTACTTCTCCACGAACACTTCTTTGCATGTCTGTAACTTCTTCTGGACGTTCATCTATTAATAAAACAATTTGATAAACTTCTGGATGATTTTGAGCAATTGCCTTAGCAATATCCTTTAAAAGCATGGTCTTACCAGTTTTAGGTTGCGCCACAATCATACCACGTTGACCTTTTCCTAATGGGGAAAATAAGTCAATAATTCTAGTTGATAAAGAACTTCCTTTTTCTGCTAAATTGAATTTTTCTTCAGGAAATAAAGGTGTTAAATGTTCAAATGAAACTCGATCTCTAACAATATTAGGGTTTAATCCATTAATCTTTGAGACTCTAATTAAAGGAAAATATTTTTCTCCTTCTTTTGGAGGTCTTACGTTTCCTCGAACTGTATCTCCAGTTTTTAAACCAAATAATTTAATTTGAGATTGAGATACATAAATATCATCTGGAGAAGACAAATAGTTGTAATCAGAAGAACGTAAAAAACCATATCCATCAGGCATCATTTCTAGTACACCTTCACTTTCAATAATTCCATCAAATTCAAAATCTGGGTCTTTGTAGCGGTTTCCAGATTGGTTACCGTTACTTCTAGTAGAGTTGTTTTTATCTCTACTTTGGTTTTGATTTTTGTTTTTCTGCTGATTATTTTTTGGCTGAGGTTTATTCGACTGTGGTTTGTTCTGATTGTTTGCAGGTTTTTGTTCTTGCCTTTCAACTTTTTTAACAACAGTATCTTTACTGATTTCCGTTTTAATTTCAGTCTTTACTGCAGCTTCTTGTGGTATAACCTTCCTTGGAATAGGTCTTTGCTGAGGTGTTTTTGGTTGAAGTTGTTTTTCTTGCCTAGGCTTTTCTTCAGTTATAACTTCGTTAGAAGGCTCACTTAATGTTTTGGCTGGTGTAATTGCTTTAGAAACTCGTTTTCTTTTAGGTTTTTCAGCCTTTGATCTTTCTGAATTTTCAGAATCGATACTTTTTACAGGGTTTGCAGCTTGTGTATCTAAGATTTGATACACCAAGTCTAACTTTTTTAATTGACTAGTTTTGGAAAGGCCAATAGATTTAGCAATTACCTGTAAATCAGCAAGAGTTTTTGCCTTTAGTTCAGAAATTTCGAACATTTATGTATTTATTAAGTTATTTTATAATCTTAAGATATAAGATATTTACAATTTGTTTTTTGATTTTATTTATTGCATATAGTACTATACAATATTTTTTGTGTGGTCATTTATATTACAAATATATACTTTTTTTTTCACTTTCAAGTTTTCTTTTAAAAAAGAAGCCCTATTTTTGCCATTCTATTTTAAAGTATGATACAAAGAATACAATCAATCTATTTATTTTTAGCTTCAGTAGTCTCTGGAGGGTTAATTTTTGTATTTAATCTATGGAAAACTTTAAAAGAACAAATTTTTGTTTTAGATTTGTTCTCGAAAGAGTTATTTACTTTTAAAGTAATTCCTCTCATGTTCATTACGTCTTCGATTTTATCATTAGTAACTATATTTTTATATAGGGATAGAAAGTTACAATTTGTAATTGGGCGTATTATAATTTTGATCAATCTTTTTTTATTAGGATTATTGATTTATTTATCTCTAACGTTACCTGGAGAAACAAGTGTTTCAGAGAAAGGTATTGGAATGTTCTTACCAATTTTAGTTGTTTTGCTTATTGTTTTGGCAAATAAGGCTATTAAAAAGGATGAAGATCTCGTGAAATCTGTAGATAGGTTGCGATAAGACTAACAAATAGTATATTAGTGCGAAAAAAACCGAGGAATATTTCTCGGTTTTTTATTTCAAGAAAAATCAGACTCCCCCCCCATTTTTTATTCTAGTCCTGTATATCAATAATATTTATTTCTTAAATGTTTTTTAATTAATTGATATATAGGTAATTAAAATTTTAAGCTCCCTATAAATAGGGAGGCTTATCCCCATTTATAGGGAGCTGAAAATTTCATCATAAATGGGTATTGTAGAATCTTATTAACTAATTTAAATTTGTAGAGAAATAATGAAAAAAAAGATACAAGTTCACGTAGCTGATGATCATAAAATTTTGATTGAAGGAATCATCGCTGTAATAAATACTGACAATGACATTGAAATAAGAGGTTATTCTTTAACAGGTAAAGAAGTAGTAGATTGGTTTGATGAAAAAAAGAATAAGGCAGATGTTCTAATTTTAGATATTACAATGCCTCTTTTAGATGGTTTTGAAGTTTTAAAACATTTCAATAAAAACGGAATCAAGCAAAATGTTATTATTCTCTCTAGTTATGATGATATAAAGATTGTACAAGAAATGTTAAGTCTAGGCTGTAAGGGTTACATTACCAAAAATAATGCAGGAGAGCATATCGTAGAGGCTATAAAAGCAGTTGCAATTGGAGAACAATATTTTAGTAGTGATATTCAAAATATTCTTTTGAAATCTTTTGCAGGGCAGCAGGTTCCTGTGGGAGATGCACCAAATAAATTCATGACAGACACCTTAACTGATAGAGAGTTAGATGTTTTAAAACTAATAACAAAACAATTTAATTCACCAGAAATTGCGAACACATTATGTTTAGGAATTAGTACAGTAGAAACACATAGAAAAAACTTATTAAGAAAATTAAAAGTAAAGAATTCAGTTGGTTTAGCCATGTATGCAGTAAAAAATAATATTGTTTAAATCCCTTTAAATATTACTTTCTCAAGCAAATCCCTAAAAGCTTGAGAATAATTTTATAACCATTTTAAACTGTATACATTGTTAAATAATTATTAACCCTAATAGTAAACAAAAACTAAAAAAAATGAAGAAAATTAAATTTGTAGCCATTGTTTTATTAGCTTCTCTTGCCTTTTCATCTTGCTCATCAGATGAAATGTTTTCACCAGAAGAGGTCAGTGAAGAACTATTTAAAACATATCAATTAAAAAGAGATATTAACGGTAAATACTCTCTTGATATAAATGTAGAAGATAATATTAGTATTGGTAAAGTAAAGAATACAAGCAATAACACAAACGAATTCTATTTATCATCGTCTAATTCTAAAGTAGCACAAAAAAGTTACTATGGTTCAGACTTATGGTTCGATAATGATAACTTTAAAATAGAATTTATTAGTGAAAATTTTAATAAAATTCCTAGTATTTCTGTTATAGATGATAATGTTAATTATAACAAAAAAACGGATGATGAATTATTAAAAGAATATAGTATAACTAAAAATGAGGAAGGTTCTTATGATTTAGATTTTAAAGTAATTAATAATATTGCTGTGGATTTTGTTTATGATAGTCAGAATGATGTTTATGAAGTACATTTAGAGTTAGATTTGACTTCACAAGGGAATAATACTTATTCTAGAACTTTTGAGAAAACAGATGGTGAAGAATTATTGCAAATTCATTTTGTAAATCATATAGGAGGAAGTGCAAAAGGGGAA
>MDTF01000293.1_pt1 | contig 25520 bp, 26 predicted proteins | sample 811191 | NCBI WGS metagenome assembly MDTF01 (sample SAMN05326649, study PRJNA326480) | marine metagenome | isolation source: seawater | place: Southern Ocean | collected 2011
AAGCACACAGCAGATATTCTTGATGAGTTTAAAATTACATTTGAGGCTAAGGTTGTTTCGGCTCATCGAACCCCAGATCTTATGTATGAGTTCGCTGAGTCAGCAGAAAATGAGGGGTATAAAATTATTATTGCAGGAGCAGGTGGGGCAGCTCATCTTCCAGGTATGGTTGCATCTAAGACAATAGTCCCAGTTTTGGGAGTCCCAATTCCAACAAAACACCTTGAAGGACAGGACTCACTACTATCTATTGTTCAAATGCCAAAAGGAGTTCCAGTTGCAACTTTTGCTATTGGAGAAGCAGGGGCTGTTAATGCAGGTTTATTTGCTGCTTCAGTTATTGCTGAGAATGACTCTAAAGTTAAAGATAAATTGAATGAGTATAGAAAAAAACAAGTTACTACCGTTACTAATATGAAATTGGAATCTGATTAATTGGTAGATATTATTAAACCACCTTCAATGATAGGTATTTTGGGTGGTGGACAATTAGGCCGTTTTTTTGTGATCTCTGCTCAAAAGATGGGCTATAAAGTAACTGTTTTAGACCCAGACAAGAATAGCCCTGCCGGTAGAATTGCCGATATTCACTTATGTGCTAGCTATAACGATACTGAAGCCCTAGATTCAATCAAAAAAACTTGCGTTGCAGTAACTACTGAATTTGAAAATATTCCAGCCACCACCCTTGAATACCTTGAAAAATATTTAATTGTTAGGCCTTCGTCCAAAGCAGTCTCTGTTGTACAAAATAGAATTCATGAAAAAGCCTTTTTTAAAAACAATCACTTTCCCATAGGTCCATTTGTAGTTATTTCTAATGTCGAGTCATTAGCTTTAGTTACTAATGACATGTACCCAGCAATTCTAAAAGTTGCACAATTTGGCTATGATGGTAAAGGGCAGGCTCACGTTAATAATCGAAATGAGCTTGAACATGCATTTGCAGGATTTGATTGCAAGCCGTGTGTTCTGGAAAGAAAATTATCATTAGAGGCTGAGGTCTCAGTAGTGTTGGCTCGAGGCTCTAATGGTAAAATAGTTAATTTTCCAGTTATTGAAAATCAGCATATTTCAGGTATTTTGGACATTTCTATTGTACCTGCTAGAGTCAGAAATTCGCTCTGTATGGAAGCTATTCATTACGCTGAGTTAATAGCATCAAAATTAAATTATATCGGGGTTATGGCGATTGAATTCTTTATATCAAATGAAAAAATTTATATTAATGAAGTTGCTCCTCGACCACATAACTCAGGACACCAAACCATAGACTCCTGTGATTTTGATCAATTCGATCAGCAGATATTCGCTTTAACGAATACCCCACTCAAAAACCCTAAATTAATAACAAATGCAGTGATGGTGAATTTATTAGGAGATATCTGGTTTAAAAATGGTAAATTGAAATCACCAAACTTAGATTTATTTAAAGACTCTTCTGAAGAAGTACTTCATATTTATGGTAAAAGTGAGGCAAGGCTTGGAAGAAAAATGGGTCACTTTACGGTTATAGGAAATAATCCAGAAAGTATTTTAATGCGAGCAAAAAAAATAAAATCTTTACTCTCAGAAAATGAGAATAAAGATTAATGTAGCTCTTTAATTAAAGTGCTTTAATGGCTGTGTTAAGCCGAGATTTATGGCGAGCAGCCTTATTTTTATGGATAATTTTTTTGTCTGCAATTCGATCTATCAAAGATATATTTTCGTCATATTGTTTTTTAGCTACTTTTTTATCCCCAGCCTGAATCGCCTTAACAATTTTTTTTAATGCCGTTCTTAACATTGTCCGGAGGCTTGCATTGTGAGCTCTTACTGTATTATTTTGTCTTGCACGTTTTTTGGCTTGTGATGTATTTGCCATAGAGTAAATCCTTATATATACATACTTGAAATAACCTCGTATTCTATATATTTTCTTTGATAGATACAAGTGGTTATAGTGTTTTGTAATTTCATTCTTTGTGTACTAATAGAACCTAATAACGAACATGTTAAAATTTTAATTATTTATTTAATGGTTCCTAATGAATATATTTAAAACACTGGCTAATGTAAGCGCAATGACTACCCTTTCGAGGATTCTTGGTTTCCTAAGAGATAGTATCATTGCATCAACTTTCGGGGTAGGCGTAGCTACTGATGCTTTTTTTGTTGCATTTAAAATTCCAAATTTATTAAGAAGAATCTCTGCTGAAGGAGCATTTACTCAGGCTTTTATTCCTATCCTAGCCCAATATAAGGCTAATAAACCTAAAAGAGATGTGGATTCATTGATAAATAAGGTAGCGACTTTGCTAGCGATTATATTAGTTGTAATTACATTAATTGGTATTTTTGGAGCTCCTTGGTTAATTTATATTAGTGCTCCAGGTTTTAGTAGTGACCCCGATAAATTTGAGCTAACAACTTCATTATTAAGAATTACCTTTCCGTATATACTTCTTATTTCATTAGTGTCTATGGCAGGAGGTATTTTAAACACTTATGGAAAATATAATGTTCCGGCTTTTACCCCAGTATGGCTCAATGTATCCTTCATAGTAGCTGCATTATTTTTTTCAAATTCATTTTCTGAGCCAGTATTTGTTCTGGCGTGGGCTGTTTTTATTGGAGGAATTCTGCAGCTAGCATTCCAGTTACCATTTTTATCTCAAATTGATTGTATCCCAAAGGCTGATTTTGATTTTAACGAGCCAGGGCTTTGGAGAATGATGAAATTAATGGTCCCTGCGATTCTCGGAGTTTCAATTACCCAAATTTCATTACTGATAAACACAATTTTTGCTTCTTTTTTAGCTGCCGGTAGTGTTTCTTGGCTTTATTATGCCGATCGCCTAATGGAGTTTCCTGCGGGAGTTTTAGGTGTCGCATTAAGTACTGTTTTATTGCCCAGCCTTTCAAGAAGTTTTTCTGATAATAAACATTTAGAGTATTCTAGGCTGATCAATTGGGGCCTAAGACTAGCAGTTTTGTTTGGAGCACCTGCCGCCGTTGCATTAGGTATATTGTCGATACCTATTATATCTACATTGTTTTTTTATGGTGCATTCACTCAGCATGATGTACTTATGACTCAATATGCAGTTATTGCTTATAGCATCGGTTTAATCGGTTTAATTCTAGTTAAGGTTCTCGCTCCTGCGTTCTATGCTCAGCAAAATATTAAAACCCCAGTCAAGATTGCTATCTTCACTTTATTTTGTACGCAATTTATGAATTTAATATTTATTGGTTACTTTAAGCATGCAGGCTTGGCACTTGCAGTTGGACTAGGTGCATGCATTAATGCAGGACTACTTTTCTATTTCTTAAAAAAATATAAATATTTTAAATTAGAGACTCGATGGCTGTCTTTTTTAATTAAAATTATTCTAGCCCTTGTCGTTATGGCTCTTTTCTTATTGTATGCAAGAGGTACAATAGAAGAGTGGGCTTCTTTTGGTCTACTAAGCAAGATATCAAGATTATTCTTCCTAGTTAGTGCAGGTTCAGCCGTATACTTTACAACCTTGTTCTTTTTGGGCATTAAGCTCAAAGAATTACTTAATAAAAAGATTATATAATTTATGCAGGTATTTAGACATCTACCAGCAGCTAATGCTGCATGTGCAGTTACTATAGGTAACTACGATGGTTTACACCTAGGCCATCAGAAAATATTAGAAATACTTATGTTGGAATCAAAAAAAAGAGACCTTGAAACAGCGGTGATAACTTTTGACCCACACCCAAAAGAATTCTTCTCTCCAGAAAGTGCGCCCGTTAGAATTATAAGTCTAAGAGAAAAATTAGAATATTTTGAAGGACTTAATATAGATAGAGTCTATATTATAAAATTTGATAAAATTTTTTCTGAGATTAAATCTAATGAATTTATTAATATCCTAAAATTAATAAGGACTGATTTGGTTGTAGTTGGTGAAGATTTTAAATTTGGAAATAAACGTGAAGGTACCATCAATCATTTATCAAAAGAATTGCCTGAAGTTATTGGAGTAAAAGAACTTACATCTAGCGCACAAAGAATTTCTAGCACTACAATTAGACAGAGCCTTCATGAGGGCGACTTTGCCAGAGTCGAGCTACTTATGGGGAGACATTATTCTATATCAGGAAAAGTTGTTCATGGTAATAAACTAGCAAGAGAAATGGGGTTTCCTACTGCGAACATTCATATGTTTCATAATCGTCCGCCATTAAATGGCGTGTTTGCTGTAAAATTAGGGGATAATTTTGGTGTAGCAAATTTAGGCACCAGACCAACTATAGGTGGTATCTCTAAACTCCATCTAGAAGTGCATTTATTTAATTTTTCAGATGATGTATACGGACAACATGTTCATGTAATCTTTTTAAAGAAAATAAGAGAAGAATTAAAATTTAATAGTATCGAAGATCTAAAAAAACAAATTCTAATTGATGTAATGAAAGTAAAAAAATATATAAAAAATTATGACAGAGAAAAATAAATATAAATTAAATCTACCTGATACAACTTTTCCAATGAGAGGTAATCTCGCGAAGAGAGAGCCGGATTGGGTCAATCAGTGGAATAAGCGAAATCTATACCAGGAAGTTTCAGACTCTAGAAAAGGAAAGAGAAAGTATGTCTTACATGATGGCCCTCCTTATGCAAATGGAGACATTCATATTGGGCATGCGGTCAATAAAATCTTAAAAGATTTTATTGTTAAGTCGAAAATTCTGTCTGGGTATGACTCCCCATATATCCCAGGATGGGACTGCCATGGATTGCCGATAGAATTAGTTGTGGAAAAAAAACATGGAAAGAATATTGACCCAACTAAATTTAGGTCATTATGTCGTTCGTATGCTTTGGAACAAGTTGAAAAACAAAAAAAAGATTTTCAGCGTTTAGGGGTTTTAGGTGACTGGGATAATCCTTACTTAACCCTTAATTATAAAACTGAAGCTGATATTGTTCGCTCTCTTGGAAAAATATATAAAAATGGTTTTTTATACCAGGGAAGTAAGCCTGTGCATTGGTGTACGGAATGTAGTTCAGCACTAGCAGAGGCCGAAGTTGAATATGAAGACAAAGTATCGCCTGCAATTGACGTAGGTTTTCTTTCATCTGAGCATAAAAAATTAGAAAAAATCTTTGGAGTTATTTCCTCGAAAAAAATTATGGCTGTGATATGGACAACTACGCCCTGGACGCTGCCAGCAAATGAAGCCATATCAGTTCACCCTGAACTTGATTATGGTATTTATGAGACTGATGAAATGCTTCTAATTTTATCTACTGATCTTGCAGAAGAGAGGTTAAGCAAGTATCAATTTAAATCAGTTAAGCTTGGAGCATGCAAAGGTAGCCAGCTAGAAGGATCAATGTTCTCTCATCCATTCCTTAAAAAGTCTGTACCAATAATTTGTGGCGATCATGTAAGCACTGAAGCAGGAACAGGTCTAGTCCATACGGCTCCCGCACATGGAATTGATGATTATATTGTGGGAGAGAAATATAATCTACCAGTTGAAAACCCCGTTGATGAAGAGGGAAGATTCAAGAAGAATGTCTCATTATTTGCAGGTGAATCTGTTTGGAAAGCAAATTCACATGTGGCTGAAGTACTAGCTAAAAATAATAGTTTACTTCTTAATGAAAAGTATCGGCATAGCTACCCGCATTGCTGGAGACATAAAGCACCTATTATTTTCAGGGCGACACATCAGTGGTTTATAGGTATGAATCATAAGGGTAAAGATAATAAGTCATTGAGAGATTTTGCTTATAAAGCAGTTCGCGGGACTAAATTTTTCCCAGACTGGGGTAAAAAGAGACTCGAATCTATGATTAAAAATCGACCAGATTGGTGCGTTTCACGACAAAGAAATTGGGGTGTACCTATACCTATTTTTCTAAATAAGGATACAAATCTCCCGCACCCAAGAACAGAAGATTTTTTTGATATTGTTGCAATAATGATTGAAGAAAATGGAATTGATGCTTGGTTCAATATGGATCCTTCAACTCTTCTAGGTGATGAAGTAGATAAATACATCAAGATTCAGGATACATTAGATGTTTGGTTTGATTCTGGAACAACGCATCAGTCAGTATTGTTGCCAAGAGAAGAATTATCGAGTCCAGCTGATCTCTATTTAGAAGGCTCTGATCAACACAGGGGATGGTTTCAGTCAAGTCTATTAACTAGCTGTGCTATTACCGGTGAGGCTCCATACCGTGCATTACTAACTCATGGCTTTGTGGTTGACGGACAAGGTTACAAGATGAGTAAATCAAAAGGAAATGTCATAGCCCCTCAGAAAATAATGGACCAATATGGCGCTGATATATTAAGGCTATGGGTGGCATCAACTGATTATTCTGGAGAATTAAATATCTCGGATGAAATCATGAAGCGTGTATCTGAAAGTTATCGAAGAATAAGAAATACTCTAAGATTTTTATGTGCAAATCTAGATGACTTTGATCACAAAAGTATGTCACTTGATGTCTCTCAAATGGTTTCTATCGATAAATATAGCTTATTTTTATTGGATAAACTTCAAAAATCAATCCTTAAAGACTATGAGAGTTATGAATTCTATTTAGCCATTCAAAAGTTTGTATCTTTTTGCTCGGAAGACATGGGAGGTTTTTATCTTGACGTTCTAAAAGACAGACTATACACACTTGGGGAAAATTCAAAAGAAAGACGTTCCGCTCAAATGGCTCTTCATCATATAACCCAATCACTTATTCGTATAATGTCGCCTATTCTTAGCTTTACGGCGCAAGAAGTTTGGGAGGTTACTAATAAAGACCATAAAAATACTGTTTTTTCTGATTATTGGTATGACATTCCTGCTCATACTTTATCAAAAGAAGAGCTTGATGCATGGCAAGTGACAATTGAGATAAGAAACTTAGCTAACAAAAAAATTGAACAGATAAGAGAAAAAGGAGAGGTAGGCTCATCACTTCAGGCTACGCTAGAAATTGTTACTCAGCCTAGTATCTATAAACACCTCATGAGTTTTCAAGGAGATTTAAAGTATATATTTATTACCTCTTCAGTAAATATAAAAGAAGCTGAGGGTGAAACTAAAGTCTATGTTACCCCGTCGCCTCATTCAAAGTGTGATCGTTGCTGGCATTACGATGAGTCAGTTGGATCAATCAAGAACCACTCAAGTCTTTGTAAAAGATGCTTTTCAAACTTATTTGGACAAGGTGAATTAAGGTCTCATGCGTAAATTTATCCTAATGAGTATATTAATACTCGTTTTAGATCAGGCTACTAAATTATTGATAGCAAGTTACATACCCTACCAAAACTATATTCCAATATCTCCATTTTTCAAACTTGTTAATTTCCATAATTCTGGAGCAGCATTTAGTTTTCTTCATAACTCCGGCGGATGGCAACGCTATTTTTTAATTTGTATAACATTAATTGCAATCGTATGGATTATATTTATGCTGGTAAAAATTAAAAATAAGCCAATAATTTCCTTTGGTTTATTTCTCATTTTGGGAGGGGCGTTAGGAAATCTAATTGATAGAATTCGGCTGGGTTACGTTATTGATTTTATTTATCTTCACATCGATAGTTGGTATTGGCCTGCGTTTAATATAGCAGACAGCGCTATATGTTTTGGTGCAGGACTTTTAATTTATGAGATGTATAAAAGAAGAGACCATGACTGATTTTAATGTATTCATCCCATGAATAATGTTCCTATTAAGCAAATATTTGGTGAGCTACATAAAGAGACAAATGGTCGTGATTTGTATGACATAACTGCAGATATAAAAAGATGGATAGATGAACAAGCCGCCGCAAATGGATTATTAACCATACAAATTTTGCATACCTCGGCAAGTTTATTAATTAATGAGAATTATGATCCTGATGTACTAGTCGACTTAAAGAATTTTTTTAATAAATTGGTGCCAGATGGTGATAAATTATTTACTCATACCGCAGAAGGGGATGATGATATGCCTTCACATGTCAGAACAGCTTTAACTCAAACTAATCTGTCAATCTCTATTCGAAGCGGAAAATTGTTACTTGGTCAATGGCAGGGGATTTTTATATTTGAACATAGATTGAGTAACTTTTCTAGAAAAATTAATATGCATTATATTGGTGATTAAGTCCTACTACTTTGTCCAACCAAGTGGATTGAATGGCTTGCTATTTTTTCTGAGCTCATAATATACGCCATTAGATTTATTCCCGCCACTATTCCCAACAATAGCAATAACATCACCACCCTTAACAATTTCATTGGGTTGTTTGAGTAATGATTGATTATTCCCATAAAGACTCATATAACCTTTACCGTGATTAATAATAATAATATTTCCATAGCCAGTTAACCAGTCTGAAAAAACAATTTGCCCTTCAGCAACGGCATAAACTTTATCACCCTCATTTGCTTTAATAAATATACCTTTCCAGCGAGTGCCAGTAGCAGGTCTTTTCCTACCAAATTTATAAATTACTTTCCCAACAACAGGTAACTTTAATTTATTTTTAAGTTTTTTGAAATTAATCCCATCAAATTTTTGGTATAGAATATTCTTCTTGTCTGTACTCGTTTTTCCTTGAATTTCATTCTTTTTAGCATTTGCGATCGATTTATTAATAAGGTTAGTAATAAGATTTTTAAGTTTTTTTTCATCACCAGTCAGCTTTGTCTTTATTTTCTTTTGGGTTGTAATTTTTTTATTAATTTTCTTTAAAATTTTAGATTTTGTCTTTTTTTGCTTAATTAATTGCTTAGCTTTCTTTTCTTTACTTTTTTTAAGTAAAACAACTTTTTTTAACTTTAAATTTGTTTTTTTCTTATTTCTCTCAAGCTCTTGATATTTTTTTCTTATTTCATTGATATTTTTATTTTGTGATAACGTAAACAATCGAATATATTCTATATCTCGTGATATTTTGTTGGGGTTTGATCCCTCAAGTATCATTTGTATTTGAGACGGGTCTCCTTGAGTGTATGTCCTATAGAAATGTTGGGTTAAAATTTCCTTTTTTTCTTTGATTTCTTTTTTAATTAATCTAAGTTTTTTCTTAAGTTTATTTAAATCTCTTGAATTTCTTTTAACCTTTTTTTTAATTTTATAAAGCTCTTTTCTCGTACCACTAATTTTTTTTTCTTCTTTCTTAAGCTCTTTAGTTAATGTTTTTTTTACCTCTGTATTTTTTTTTATTTTTTTATTGATGACGTCAATATTTTTTTTGATCTCAACTAGATCATCTTTTTTATTGGAGACTGTATTATCTGCCATCCCATTATTTGGACTCAGTAGCAGTGAAATTATTACTACCAGAAATAAAGCTTGAATTTGAATATTTTTTTTATTAATCAAAATTAATTAAACTTTTTCCAGTCATTTCATTTGGTGGTTGCTCACCCATAATTTTTAAAATAGTTGGAGCAATATCTGATAGCTTGCCCTCGCTCCTTAGTTTTGATTTTTTCCCCATATAAATGAACGGTACAAGGTTTGTTGTGTGCTGTGTGTGTGCCTGTTGGTTAACTTCATCTGTCATTAGCTCGGCATTCCCATGGTCAGCAGTAATAATTAGATGACCTCCAATGTTTTTAATTGCCTGCGCTACTTTTCCTACACATTCATCAAGTGTTTCTATTGCCTTTATAGCCGCACTTAAAATTCCAGTATGACCAACCATATCACTGTTGGCATAATTACAGATTATAAGGTCATATTTTTTTGATTTAATTGCTTTAGATAGTTTCTCGGTAAGTTCATAAGCACTCATTTCTGGTTTAAGGTCGTAGGTTTCTACCTTTGGTGAGCTTACTAGTATTCTATCTTCCCCTTTATATGGCTTTTCCTGTCCACCATTAAAGAAAAAAGTAACATGGGGATATTTTTCAGTTTCAGCAATACGTAATTGTGTTTTTCCTAGGTCTGAAACGAACTCCCCTAAAGTATTTTTTACTTCAATTGACGGGAATATTGGAATAGCTTTTTTTTGGCTTTCATCATAATTTGTAAGGGTGAAGTAAGTAAGGTTTTTTACTCGCCTTTTTCTTTGGAAGCCATCAAAACTCTCATTAAGAATTGCATCTGTTATCTGCCTGGCTCTATCCGATCTAAAATTCATAAATAGGATACAGTCATTTTCTTGTATTTTAATCTTTGTATCATCAGATTGGATAATGGTAGGAGATATAAACTCATCTGATTCATTTTTATTGTAAGCTGATTCAATTGCCTCGGTAGCACTGTTGGCGTAAGAATTAGCTTTAGAGTTAATAATAAGATCATAAGCTGCCTCTGTTCTCTCCCATCTTTTATCACGATCCATCGAATAAAATCGACCACACACTGAGGTTATTTTACCGATAGAATTTTTTGAGCAGTAGCCTTCTAGAATCTTAATATATTTTTTTGCGCTCTTTGGCGGGGTGTCCCTACCATCTAAAAAGGCATGAATATAAACTTTTTTTACATTCTGTTGCTTAGCCATTTTTAACATAGCATCAAAATGATTAATGTAACTATGAACACCACCATCCGACAATAGACCAAAAATATGTAGGGAATTATTTTTCAATGATAGGGCATTAAAATTTTCAATTAATGTCGGATGCTCGAAAATTTTATTCGTTTCAATACTTTTATTTATTCTTTCTAGGTCCTGAAGAATAATACGGCCTGAACCAATATTTATGTGTCCAACCTCAGAGTTACCCATCTGACCCAAAGGAAGACCAACCTCAGATTCAGAGGCATTAATGAGTGTATGAGGGTAATTTTTTTTTAATTCATCCAGATTCGGAGTGTTAGCCTGAAGGACTGCATTATGTTTTTTGTCCTCGTTGTGTCCAAATCCATCTAATATGACGAGTACTATCGGGTTATTTTGCATTGAGTTATAATAATGGTTGATTTATATTTTAGTCTTTCAATTATAATGCCTGTTTTAAATATAACCACGACTAATAAATAATAGTTTTCTATATCAAAGGATTTATCATTGGACTTTTTTCTTAATCATATTTTTTTAATTTCTCTGGTAATTATATCTGGATTCTTTCTAATCTTTCCTAATATTATATTTGGAGGCAGTGGAAAAACAATTACATCTAAGAATTCAGTACTAATGATGAATCGTCAGCCTTCTTTTTTGATCGACGTTCGCGGTGAGCAAGACTTTAATTTAGGACACCTGCAAAATGCTACCAACATTAAGCTAGAGGAAATTCCAGATAAGATTGGTTTAATTAAAAAACACTCAAAAAAACTAATTGTTGTTTATTGTCAAAAAGGTATTCAATCAGAGCAGGCAGTCAATATGCTTATTAAGTTGGGTTTCGATAATGTTGTTAGTATTGAGGGTGGAATGAATGCCTGGATTAAGGAGCAACTTCCAATTGCTAATAGATAATTTATGAAAAATATTATAATGTTTACCAGTCAATTTTGTCCTTATTGCTCTAATGCTGAAAATTTACTTAAAAGTAAAGGGTTTGATATATCAGAAAAAATTTATATTGATCAAGATCCGGATGAGTTAACTAGGATGATTGAAATGACGGGTAAGAGAACGGTACCTCAGATATATATAGATAAAAAATATATTGGTGGATTTGATGAGCTTAGAAAATTAGAAGGTACTGGGGAGCTTGATAAGATGTTGAATATTTAATTTTCAACAATATATGTTCATACTTGCATGATAAAAAGATAGAATGGCGAACTAACGATATTATTTTAACAACAAAAATTGGACTAAAAATGGCAGAAGATAAAAAAAATAAAAATAAAGTAGCAAAAGCCAAGAAATCACCTACGGCACCAGGAAAAAAACAGTCAGAAAATCAGGGCCCTGGCTTTGGTATTGAAAAACTGTTCTTAAGAGATGTATCTGTTGAGGTGCCTAATGCGCCAGAAATTTTTACAATACATGATGCGCCTTTGATCGATATTGAATTGAATAACTCTGCTGTCCCTGTATCTGAAGGTTACTATCAGGTTTCATTGCAGGTTACAGTTACGGCAAAGCAGGGAGAACAAACTGCTTTTCTTATCGATGTCACACAGGGTGGTATTTTTGCCTTAAAAAATGTCCCGGAAGAGGGTATTGAAATGGTTCTAGCAATAACGTGCCCCAATATACTATTTCCTTATGCCAGAGAGGCAATCTCTGATTTAGTTGTTAAGGCTGGATTTTCTTCTGTTCTGCTGAATCCAATTAATTTTGAGTCGCTTTATATGCAAAACAAAGAGGAGCAGTCGGCTAAAAATGCAGGTAATGCTAATTAATTATCACCGAAAATGTTCTTATTTAATTTTGTTATGTTTTTTTCTTGCACATAATGCTATAGCAGAAAATTTTGTATCAGTTAAGGCAAAAAAAGCTATTTTATATGAAGGTCCATCTGAGGCTACAAAAAAAGAATTAATTATTACTGAAGGATATCCATTGCTGGTTATGGTAACGCTCAAGGAATGGCTTAAGGTTAAAGATCATAAAGATAAGATTAACTGGATTAAAGCAGACGATACCACCTCCGAAAGAACTATTATGACACTAAGGCTTGGAGTTCCTATTTTTAATAAGGCTTCATTAACTAGTAATAGGTTAGCTGATGTTGATGAAATGGTCATACTAAAATTATCATCATCATTAGTGACTGATGGCTGGGTCAGCGTTAAATCTGAACTAAATGACCTAAGTGGGTTTGTCTCTGTGAATGATATCTGGGGTATTTAACTGATGAATGTTTGTGTTCTTGGGGCGGGTGCCTGGGGTACTGCATTAGCTATACATATTGCTAAGCAGCATGATGTTGTTTTGTGGGCAAGGAATTCAAGCCACGTGTCTGGAATGCAGAAATCAAGATCTAATCCACTTTATTTAGGTGATTTCCCATTCCCTAAAAACCTTATATTAGAAAATAATTTAGACCTTGCTATTGAAGATGCTGAAATTATAATTCCTGTGGTTCCTACTTCAGGCTTTAGGGCTGTTCTCGAGAGTATTCAGAAGATAAATAAAAATACTCCTATTATTTGGGCGAATAAAGGCCTTGAAAAAGGCACTGCAAAGTTACCACATGAAGTTGCAATAGATGTATTAGGCAATCCAAATGTTAATAATAATCGTAATTTCGGTGTAATTTCAGGACCTAGTTTTGCTGCAGAGCTTGTAAGGACCCTTCCTACTGCAGTTACTATGGCATCCACCGATGAAGAATTATCATCCACTGCTGCTAAATTATTTCACCATAGTAATATGCGAGTCTACACAAGTATCGATGTTATTGGAGTGTCTGTGGGGGGAGCATTAAAGAATGTTATTGCAATTGCTTCGGGTATTTCAGATGGGATGGGTTTTGGTAATAATGCACGAGCTGCCCTAATTACAAGAGGATTAGCTGAAATTAGTAGATTTGGAGTAGCGTTAGGTGCTAAGCCAGAAACATTTAATGGGTTGGCTGGTGCTGGTGATTTGGTTCTTACCTGTACCGGAGAATATTCCCGTAATAGGGAGGTTGGGGTGCGATTAGCAAAGGGGGAGGCTCTTGAGGATATATTAAATGGCCTTGGCCATGTTGCTGAAGGGGTTTTTACTGCAGCTGAGGTGATTGGTAAAAGCAAACAGCTAGGGATTGAGATGCCAATTACTCACGAGGTCAATGCTGTTATACATAATGGAAAGTCACCACGTGATGCAGTACTCAATTTACTCGAAAGATCTATAAAGCAAGAGAGCTAGTCCCCCTCATTAAAATTATTTTGTCGCCATGCTTCGTATAAAATCACTGCAACTGAATTTGATAAATTCATACTACGATTATTTTTTACCATCGGTATGCGTATATTCATAAAGTTATCTGGGTTTCTTAATATTTCAATGGGTAGGCCTCGAGTTTCTGGTCCAAATACTAGAATATCGCCAGGTATGAAGAGTGGTTCGTGGTAATGTTTTGAAGATTTTGTAGTAACTGCAAATATTCGATTCCCTTTTAGGGAATTAATACATTCTTGGTAACTCTCATGAACAGTAATGTTTGCCATGTCATGATAGTCTAACCCAGCGCGTTTTACTTGTTTTTCATCCAAATTAAACCCGAGCGGCTTAATAAGATGAAGCTTTGCATTTGTGTTAACGCATAATCTTATTATATTCCCTGTATTAGGAGGTATTTCTGGTTCAAATAAAACAATATTAAACATATGATTAAATTTTATACAGTTGTTAAAAATTAGTGTAAAATCACTTAACAACTTAATTATATATTAATTATAACAATAAAATCAATTATTTAGGAATTAATATGACACAGTCTAATGTTGGCATACATGAAGAAACCATTCATTTTGTTAAAAAAAGCAACTCAAAAGAGGTCAATTATAGATGGAGTAAGGAGGCAATATCAGACTTATTCAGCTTACCCTTTAATGATCTAATTTTCATGTCCCACCAGGTTCATCGTGAGTCATTTGATCCTAATGCAGTTCAGCTCAGTACGCTCCTTTCGATTAAAACTGGCGGATGTGCAGAGGATTGTGGTTACTGTCCTCAATCAGCAAGGTTCTCAACAGATGTAGAAAATACCCCAATACTCTCAATTGATGAAGTAATTGAGTCTGCAAAGGCGGCAAAAAGTGCCGGGGCATCTCGTTTTTGTATGGGGGCCGCATGGAGAAAGCCTAAGCAGAAGGATCTCGATCTTGTAAAAGAGATGGTTATTTCAGTTAAGGCATTAGGCCTAGAGACTTGTGCAACATTAGGTATGCTAAATAACAATCAGGCAGAACAATTAAAGGAGGCTGGCCTTGACTACTATAATCATAATTTAGATACTTCCCCTGAATTTTACGGGGATATAATCTCAACTAGAACATACCAAGACCGCCTCGATACCCTAGAAAATGTTAGAAATGCAGATATACATGTATGTTGTGGGGGAATTGTTGGCCTTGGTGAAAGCCTTGATGACAGAATTGGGTTGATTTCACAATTAGCTAATATGGAAGAGCCGCCTGAGAGCGTCCCAATTAATTTACTAACCCAGGTAGAGGGTACACCACTTATGGGAATAGACCCTTTTGATCACTTTGACTTTATTAGAACAATTGCTGTCGCAAGAATTACAATGCCGAATAGCTTTGTTCGCCTATCAGCCGGAAGAGAGGTAATGGATGATGGTATTCAGTCGTTAGCATTTTTTGCTGGTGCAAATTCTATCTTTTACGGAGAAGAGCTTTTAACTACTGGCAATCCCAATGTTGAAAAAGATCAATTGTTGTTTAAAAGACTTAATCTAAAGACAATTTAAAAAATGTTGTTAGATGAGATTAATGAGGAATTAGATCAGCTAGAAAATAACCATTTATTTAGATTAAGAAATAATATAGAAGCTATTAATAAGTCTAGCGTTCTTATTGATGGAAAGTGGCTCCTTAATTTTGCAAGTAATGATTATCTTGGAATTTCTCAGAATAAGATTGTACAATCCTCCATCATTAATTCCATTAAAGAATATGGGAATGGATCGGGTGCCTCCCATCTTATATCTGGGCATTTTAAGCCGCATAATAACCTTGAAATAGAAGCGGCCAAAATGATTGGGCTCGAAAAGAGCTTATTTTTTTCCACAGGCTATATGGCAAATCTTGCTGCAGTTGGGTCCCTATGTAATCGAAATTCCGTAATATTTTCTGATAAATTAAATCATGCATCATTAAATGAAGCTGCAATATTAAGTAGGGCCAAATTAATTCGTTACAATCATCTTGATTTAGATCAACTCGAAAAAATAATTAAAGATAGCTCGATTAAACGAAAAATAATAATAACTGATGGGGTATTTAGCATGGATGGAGATATTGCTGACATACCTGGGTTACTTTATCTATGTAAAAAGTATGATGCAACACTATATGTTGATGATGCTCATGGATACGGTGTTTTAGGTAGTAGTGGTCAAGGAATTTTAGAGCATTATGAAGATCAAGGCCTCCTCAGCAATGAATCGAGAAATTTTATTGTATATATGTTTACACTTGGAAAATCAATCGGTGTCTCAGGAGCAATGTTATGCGCAAAAAAAGAGGTTATTGAATATTGTATACAAAAATCTAAATCCTATATTTATACGACTGCAGCGCCACCTTATATTGCCTCAGGCGCAATAACATCTATGAATATCATTAAGAAAGATATGAAGTTAAGAGAAAAACTAAAATTACTAATAGAATTATTCAGACAAGAAATAAAAAATAAAAAAAATCTAACATCATCAAAAACAGCGATTCAACCAATTGTAATTAATGATCTTGAGAGTGCCATTACTATTTCTTCGCAGCTACTAGAGTTAGGATTTTTGGTTCCTGTTATAAGGCCCCCAACAGTTCCTGCTGGAACATCTAGGTTAAGAGTGTCGATATCTGCCCTCCATACTAAGAAAGATATAATCAACCTTGCATCAACTATTAATTCCTTCTTAAATTAATGAATATTAAAATTATAGGAAATGGAGAGCCATTAGTACTAATTCATGGATGGGGAATGTCAGGAAGAATATGGGAGGTGATTGAGACAGACCTATCAAAATACTTTAAATTATATATTGTAGATTTACCTGGAATGGGTAAGAGTGAAGAGATAAAAAATTATTCTCTTACTAATTTAGTTGGTCAGCTTTATAGTAAGTTACCAATGAAAATATCAATAATGGGATGGTCACTTGGAGGAACAATTGCACTAAAATATTATGAAAAGTACCCAAAAAATGTAACTCAATTATTTCTTATTGCATCAACACCATGCTTTATTAATAAAAAAAATTGGAATTTAGGTGTGGAGGAAAGTTTATTGAATAAATTTTACGATCAATTAGTAGATAGCTGGAGTAAAACCCTAAATCAATTTTTTATGATTCAGCTAATTGGATCTAATAATAGGAAAGAGATTATGAAGGAACTACATGAAGTATTTATCAATAAGACACCCCCAAAAATAAAATCATTAAAATTAGCATTAAAGATATTAAAAAAAACTGATTTAACAAAAACTATATGCAATATAAAAGTGCCCACCATTATTATTGCTGGAGATTGTGACAAACTAACGCCAAAAGAGGCTTCTATATTTATGCAAAGTAAAATTAAAAATTCGAGACTTAAAATATTTAAGAGTACTGGACATATACCATTTTTGAGTCATCCAAAAGACTTTGTTAAGGAAGTTTTGATAAGCTTTAATCATAAGTAATGATAAATAAAGAATACAAAAGGAAAAGTTTTAATCGTGCAGCACCAACTTATGACTCTTGCTCGACTCTGCAAGATAAAATTTCTGGTAATTTAATTGATAGACTCAGAATTATTAAGCTAGACCCACTTGATATTTTAGATTTAGGATGTGGTACTGGAACAAATGGATTGAATCTAAGAAAAAAATATAAGAAATCAAGAATTATTAATTATGATTTTTCTGAAAATATGCTTAAGGAGGCACGCATAAAGCAAAAACTATTTATTTTAGATAAAAATAATCTTAGTCCTTATTCTTATATATGTGCTGATATTGAAGCTATACCATTAAAGGAAAATTCATTGGATCTTGTATGGTCATCAAGCACCATTCAATGGTGTAACGAATTAGATTTAGTGTTTAATCAGGTTAAAAAAATACTAAAGCCTGGTGGCCTTTTTATTTTTAGCACATTTGGGCCTAATACATTGCACGAGTTACGAGAAATTACAGAAAATTTATTTAACGAAAAAAAAACAAGTACATTTATTGATATGCATAATTTAGGTAATCTTCTCATGGACTCTGGCTTCAGTGATTCTATATTAGATACTGAGAATTTTACGGTGACTTACAATGAAGTTGAAAGGTTATTTAAGGATATTAAAAGTATCGGTGCAACCAATGGCAATATATCAAAAAATAGAGGTCTGTCTGGAAGATCATTTACCAAGAAAATTATCCAAAAGTATGAGAACTATAGAACGAATAACTTATTACCAGCTTCCTATGAGGTCATATATGGCCATGCCTGGAATATTTCAAAGTCTACCTCTGAGTACCATCCAATAAAATCTAAACGATGAATAAAGCCTTTTTTATTACTGGGACAGACACTGGGATTGGTAAAACTTTTATTACTTGTGCATTAATTGAATTAATGAAATCAAAAAATAAAATTGTTGGTGGAATGAAGCCAATTGCTGCAGGAGAAAGTATCCATAATGGCATTAGTATCAATTCTGATGTATTTGAGATTAGTCGCTTTAGTAATGCAGTACCTAATTCATATGGTATTAATACTTATAGTTTCAACGAAGCGATTGCACCCCACATTGCTTCAAAAATTAATAATAAGCCTATTAGTCTTTTAAAAATTAAAGCGCACTACGATTCACTTATGAAAACCGCTGAGTATTTATTTGTTGAAGGGGCAGGTGGCTATTATGTGCCTCTTGGTGAGGATATTATGACATCTGACCTAATTAGCTCCTTAAATATTCCTATCATATTGGTAGCGGGAATTAGGCTTGGATGCTTGAATCACACAATGCTAACGGTGGAAGCTATCCATAAAAATAAACAAAAAATTTTTGGGTGGATTGCAAATATAGTTGAACCAAAAATGCGCTATCAAGACGATAGTATTAGTTATTTAAAGGAAAAAATTGGTGAGCCCTTTATGGGGGTCGTCCCTTATATAAAAAATAATAATCCAGTAGAAGCATCACAGCACCTGATATGGCCAGCATTTTAGTATAAGGAATTTTTATTAATATAGTTTTCAATTTCTGATGGGATCATTGAACCTAGAGTCTTTTTTCTGCGAATATAATCCTTAACTACATGGGAGGCAACGTCAATTTTTTTCATCGGTATTGAATAAATAAAACCTGTTCGATTGTGTTTAAGATTGTTTATTTGGTCGGTCCAGTGAATGTCGATTATTTTTTTTGTTGTTGGATGCCACCTTTGTGAAAATATATCACTGTCAGATCTATTAATCAGAAGAATGTGACAAAAATTTAATATTTCTTTCCATTTATACCAAAGATGAAAATTTTTAAAAGCATCTGTTCCTATAATCATGAAGTAAGAATTTTCATCTCTATTAAAAAAATACTTTAGAGTATCGAATGAGTATGATGGGTTTTCTGAGTTTTTTGAATTTTCAACTTCAATTTCTGAAACTTCATAGTTGGAATATTTGAAAGCAATTTCTAGCATTGCAACTCTATGCTTTGCAAAGGTTAAAGGTTTTTTAAAGGCAGATTTACCTGTTGGTATTAGTATTAATTTATTTAATCCCACCTCATTTATACAGTGTTTTGCAATTTCAATATGTGCATTGTGAACTGGATCAAAAGCACCACCATAAAGCCCGATTAATTTATTAGCTGACATGGGTTATGTTCTTATTTGCCCACTTCCAAAAACTACATATTTTAAAGAAGTAAGACCTTCAAGTCCTACAGGTCCACGGGCATGAAATTTATCTGTTGAAATTCCTATCTCAGCACCAAGACCATACTCAAATCCATCCGCAAATCTGGTTGATGTATTAATCATAACGCTTGATGAGTCAATTTCACGAATAAATTTCGTGGCACTATCATTATTTTCTGTAATAATTGACTCCGTGTGTGCCGATGAGTATTTATTGATATGGTAAATTGCCTCTTCAATTGAATCCACGATTTTGCAGGATATGATGGGCCCAAGATATTCTTCGTAAAAATCTTCATTGGTAGCATTAACAATCCCAGAAATATACTCTTTTGTTCTTTCACAACCACGAATCTCAATAGACTTATCGTCAAAAATTTTTTTTAATGCGGGTAGAAATAACGCAGCAGTTTTAGCATTAACAACTAAGGACTCAAGTGTATTGCAAGTCCCTAAACGTTGGGTTTTAGCATTATTAGTTATGGTTATCGCCTGATCCATATCAGCATGCTCGTCAATATAGATATGACAGTTACCATCTAAATGTTTAATAACAGGAATTTTAGCTTCATTAGTTATTTTCTGAATTAAGCTTTTTCCACCCCTTGGAATAATTACATCAATAATTTTTGTTAATGTAATCATTTCAGTGACTGCTGCCCTATCTGTATTGTCAATGATCTGTACTCCAGCTTCAGGTAGGCTAGCAAAGATAAGTGATTCTTTGATCAGCAATGCTAAATATTTATTTGTATAAATTGACTCAGATCCACCTCGAAGAATAATAGAATTTCCAGACTTTATTGCTAGGGCTGCAGCATCTATTGTAACGTTGGGTCTTGATTCATATATCATACCAATAACCCCCAGAGGAACTCGCATTTGAGCAACTTCAATTCCAGACGGCATCCTTTTTTTATTAGATATTTGACCAATAAGGTCGTTAAGTTTAGATACCTTAATTAAACCATCAGCCATTGATTTAATATTTGTATAGTTAAGCGTTAGGCGATCAATAAATGCATCATCAGCATTTTCTTTAATTACATTACCTACATCTTTTTTGTTAATTTTTATAATATCTTCAGTATTATTTATGAGTATTTCGGCTAATTTCTCCAGAAAATTATTTTTTTGGTCCGAGGTTGCTGCAGCAATTTTAGTTGAGGCTTCCTTTGCAGAGGCCCCAATATTTTTTATATATTCTTTAATATCCATTTTTTTATTTTACACCTTTGCTTTGCTTAGGATACGTGAAAGTCCAATTATGAATCTATTTAACTCAAGCCATGGATTCCCAATTAATAAACCCTTACAAATTAGGTCAATATCCCTTATCTTGTTTAATGATGCCTCAACTTGTTTTACAGATAAATTATTTACACAGTTAATTACAAGACTTTGAGATGGGCCAAATATTCTGAGCTTTAAAAAATCATTTTGAGTGTATTGCCCATCTTTGCTTATTTTTATGTTCGCAATTGCTCTAAAAATCCAGGCATAAAGCCCATTAATCATTAGTGGCTCAATTCCTTCTTCCTCTAAGTGTGTAATTGCTTTATGAGTTTCTGAAATTTTCCCTTTTAGGCAAAACTCAATAAGCTTGAAGCCATCGTACTTAGTACTATTTGATAAAAGTGCTGATATTTCTTCGGCATTTATAGTTTCACCTTGATGAAGCAATGACAGTTTAATAATTTCATTTTCCGAAGCAACAAGATTGCCCTCAGTAAATTCAGCAATTAGATTGATTGCTTCATCAGTCAAATCGATCTTATGTAATTCTGCTCTAACCTCTATTGATTTTATTATTTCTGTTGAGTTTGGTTCATTGGCTTCCATAGTAATACTAAATTTTTGTAAAGATTTATACCAGGAAGATTTTTTGAATTCTTTAGGGTCTGTTTCAACATTAATAATATAAAAATCATCTGATTTATTCATTAATGATTGAGCGATTAATTGCTTTACTTCTTCACCTATCCTACCTCTTGAAATTAATATTTTATATAAAATATTATTATTAAATAGTGAGCCATCAGAGAGTATTGGGATTAGGTCGCTTGCTTTTGTAGATGTATTGATTGTTATTGCTTCAACGCCAAAATCTTTCTTTTTAAAGTAGTCTTGGCAATATGAAATAGTATAGTTAGTAACAACAGGCTCGCCACCCATAATGATAATACAATTCTTATTGTTACCTCTGAGTTTATCAATTTTGGCCTCAGAAATAATTTGATTATTCATCCTATTTTGCAGAGGAAATTTGGGATCTCATGGTTCTAATAATTTGCTCTTTCATGCCTTCAACTAAATTTCTTTCTTCTTCTTCCTTTGCGACAATATTATTATCATCGTATGAATATTCGCGCGTAGAATTTATTTTAATAACTGGCCCCCAGCTTCCTAATGAACTCTTTATTCTGTATGAAATATTATAATTTAATTGATATTCACGAATCTTCCCGGTTGAGCTCAAGGAAAGTATTCTTTTATCAAACTGATCTATCAGTATTTCTATAGATTTCTCTGCAGACGAATTTTTGATTTCTACACCTGATTGCTTATATTTCTTTTTTAATTCTTTTATAAATCCTGAAGAAATACCATCAATTTGTATTGAGCTGAATGAGTTATCTTGAGATCCTCTTAACTGAAACCCGCACGATGTTATTGCTAAGGTAAGTATTAGGATGAATATATTTTTGATCGCTGCGCTCATAATCTAATTTATTACAATGTTAATCAATTTATTTTTTATGTAGATAATTCTCTTTATCTCGACACTATTTGGTATGAATTTTATAACTTCTTCATTTTTTATAGCCATACTTTTAACTTCTTCTTCATCTTTATCCGTAGATATTACCATATTTCCCCTTAGCTTTCCGTTGACCTGAATTACAATTTCCACCTCATTTTTAATTAAGGCAGACTGATCGACTTCTGGCCATTCTTGCTTGTCAATATTACTATTTCGGTTAATATTTCCCCATAATTCTTTTGTGATATGAGGGGCAAAAGGATTAAGTAAAAGAAGGATATTATTTATAACCTGTTTTTTTAGTTTGTAGCTAATGTTTAATTCGGATTGCTTTTTCGTGAATAAGTTTACTAATTCCATAATCGAGGATATTGCTGTATTAAAACTTGTCCTTCTATCAAGGTCGTCTGTTACTTTTACAATGGTTGCATTAAGTTTGTATTTTAACTCTTCTTCACTTTTTAAATCACTTAATACACCTTCGTTCGCTTTGGTTGATGTAGTATTTTTAAATTGATATGTAATTTTCCACAATCTTTTTAGAAATCTATGTGCTCCTTCTATTCCTGCATCTGACCACTCTAAGCTTTGTTCAGCAGGAGCTGCAAACATTATAAAAATTCTAGCCGTATCAGCACCATATTTCTTAATTAATTCGTTAGGGTCTACAGTATTTCCTTTTGATTTTGACATTTTAGACCCATCTTTTAAAACCATTCCTTGGGTTAGAAGCTTTTTAAATGGCTCTTTAGTATCAATTAGTCCCAGGTCAAATAAAATTCTATTAAAAAACCTTGCATACAATAAATGAAGAATTGCATGCTCAATACCTCCAATATAGTAATCCACAGGCATCCAGTATTTAGCTCTATCATCGAGCATTGCATTTTCTTGGTCATATGATGAGTATCTAGCAAAGTACCAGGATGATTCAAAAAATGTATCCAGAGTATCTGTTTCTCGTACAGCTTTCATTCCACATTCTGGACATTTACATTGAATAAAATTCTGCATTTCTTTTAGTGGCGATCCGCTATTATTAATCTCTACATCTTCGGGTAGATTTATTGGAAGATCTTTTTCTTCAATAGGGACATCACCGCATTTTTTGCAGTAAATCATCGGGATTGGACATCCCCAATATCTCTGTCTTGAAATACCCCAGTCTCTTAGACGATACTGAACTTTCTCTCCACCTCTCTTCAGTAACTCTATTTTTTTTGTTATTTTTTTTTGAGCTTCAGAACTATTGAGCCCATTAAATTCACCAGAGTTAATTAGTACCCCATTTCCAGTAAATGCTCCTTTAGAGTTTTCATTTCCATTTTTAATTACCTGATTAATAGGTAGGGCGTATTTTTTTGCAAATTCATAATCTCTTTCATCATGTGCAGGAACTGCCATCACCGCACCTTCGCCATAATTAATTAGTACGTAGTTAGCTACCCAAACTGGTATTTTTTTATTTGTTAAAGGATGTTCAACATAAACGCCTGTAAAAATACCTTTTTTTTCTGCCGTAGCAATTTCAACTTCTGATACACCACCCTTGCTGCACTCACTTATAAAATCTTTTATTTTCTGTACGCCTGATAGGCTTTTACTTAATGGATGTTCTGGGGCAATAGCTAAATATGTAGCCCCCATTAATGTATCTGGTCTTGTTGTATATACCCTGATGTTTTCTTGCGAGCCTATTATTTTAAAATCAACATCGCACCCAACACTTCTTCCAATCCAATTTCTCTGCATTGTTTTTACTTGTTCAGGCCAATCCTTTAAATTATCAAGCCCTTCAAGTAATTCATCTGCATAATCAGTAATCCTCATAAAGTACTGGGGGATCTCTTTTCTTTCAACAATTGCGCCTGACCTCCAACCCCTCCCATCGATCACTTGTTCATTAGCCAGAACTGTTTTATCAACCGGATCCCAATTAACGGTTGATGTTTTTTTGTATATAAGCCCTTGCTTGTATAGCTTAATAAAAAGCCATTGCTCCCACTTGTAGTAATTAACTGAGCAGGTTGAGATTTCTCTCTTCCAGTCAATAGCAAGCCCCAGCTGTTTTAGCTGTTCTCGCATGTGCTTAATATTTTTGTTGGTCCATTTTGCAGGAGCAGTATTATTTTGAATAGCAGCATTTTCAGCAGGCAAACCAAATGCATCCCAACCCATTGGTTGCATTACATTAAATCCATTCATTCCCTTGAAGCGAGAAATAACATCACCAATAGTGTAGTTCCTGACATGCCCCATGTGTAATTTGCCACTTGGATATGGAAACATTGATAAAGCGTAAAATTTGGGCTTATTTGAGTTTTCGCTAACTGAAAAAGTCTGAGAATCATCCCACTCAGTTTGAATATTCTTTTCTATTTCGCTAAAAGGGTAGTCTGGATTCATTGTCTAAGATATCTTTTTAGAAAGTGTATTATTGATATCAATAGCTTTTTTAGAACCATCAACGCTAATAAATATTGGCTTAGTATTAAGGCTCTTGTTTTCCCATGATGTATAAAAATTTATTAATGGTTCAGTTTCTCGATGATATGTTTCCAAGCGCTTCATGATTATCTCGGTAGTATCATCATTTCTGATAACAAGTGGCTCACCTGTTTCATCATCAATTCCTTTATTTTTTGGAGGATCATTTTTGATATGATAGATTCTTCCAGACGGCGTATGAATTCTTCGGCCATTTAGTCTCTCTATAATTATTTGGTCTGGAACATTAATCTCAATAACAACGTTTATATTAATACCTTCGTCACTCATTGCTTCTGCTTGAGGGATTGTTCTAGGAAAACCGTCTAATAAAAAACCATTTTCACAATCTTGTTCATTAATCCTTAGTTTAACAAGATTGATAATTAATTGATCAGGAACCAGTTGTCCATCTTCCATATAATTCTTAGCTTTAATACCAAGCTCAGTTTGATTGCCAACAGCTGAGCGAAGCATATCACCCGTTGATATTTGAGGGATATTAAACTTCTGTTTTAGATATTGTGCTTGAGTGCCTTTACCAGCTCCAGGCGCTCCAAGAAGAATAATTTTCATAGTCATTTAATCCAAAAGTGTTAAATTATAGCAGTTTCAATCTAATATTTTTTTATCGAAAATATAATTTTCAATTCTCACAAAGTCTGCTAATGAAAGCATCTCTGCTCTATCCTGTGGATTAATCTCGAGGAAATTGAGATCATCATCATTTAGTATAGGTTTTAGATTATTTTTGATAGTTTTTCTTTTTTGGGAAAAAGAAATTTTAAGTAATTTTTCAAAGCTATTAATAT
>MDTF01009758.1_pt1 | contig 25507 bp, 22 predicted proteins | sample 811191 | NCBI WGS metagenome assembly MDTF01 (sample SAMN05326649, study PRJNA326480) | marine metagenome | isolation source: seawater | place: Southern Ocean | collected 2011
ATTGCTATTGTTGATGGGCAGCCAGAACTGTTATCTACTTTCGATTTTGTCTATGAAGCATTAGGAATTAAAAGCACCGAAGAAGACCCTTTTAGAAAAAAATAAGCTGAGTTATATCTCTAACGCAAAAGGGCTAGTAATTTAAAATATCAATTATTTTTGTTTTTACTTTTTCAGTAGAAGGAATCATGGTTTGTTCTAGTACTGAGTTTAATGGTATTGCTGGCATATTCTCAGAACCTATAATCATCACTGGAGCATCCAATGACTGGAAGCATTCTTCCTGAATACGCCCCTGCAAAGCTCTACTAAAACTGTTTTCGCTAGGCTCCTCGGTAACCACCAGACACTTACCACATTTTCTTACAGAAGTAAATACAGTGTCATAATCTAGAGGATGTAAGGTGCGCAGGTCTACAATTTCTACAACATCTTGAAGGCCAAGTTCTGCGGTAGCGTTTATAGCCCAGTGCACGCCCATACCGTAGGTGATGATAGACAATGTCTCATCTTCTTGCTTCTTCCAGATTTCTTGTAAGACCCATGCCTTCCCAAAGGGAAGCATATAATCTGCGCTAGGTTCTACACTAGTAGCACCTTTGGTTCCTGGCACTTTAGACCAATATAGCCCCTTGTGTTCAAAAATAACTACTGGATTAGGATCATAATAAGCAGCTTTTAAAAGTCCTTTTAAATCTGCTCCATTACTAGGGTAAGCAATTTTCAATCCTCTTATATTACTTACTACACTTTCCATAGAAGAAGAATGATACGGCCCACCACTTCCATAGGCGCCAATAGGTACGCGCAAAATCATAGATACAGGCCATTTACCGTTTGAAAGATAGCAACTTCGAGACACCTCTGTAAATAATTGATTTAGTCCAGGCCAGATATAATCTGCAAACTGCACCTCAACAATAGGTTTTAAACCTACCGCACTCATACCCACTGTAGAACCCACAATAAAAGCTTCTTGAATAGGAGTATTAAACACTCTGTTGTCTCCAAATTTTTGCGCCAAGGTTGCTGCTTCTCTAAACACACCTCCAAGGCGACCTCCAACATCTTGACCATATAACAAGCATTCTGGATGTTTTGCCATAAGCTCTTCAATAGCAAATAAAGCGCAATCTACCATTACTACTTTTTCTGCACCTTTTGGAGTGCGCTCCCCTACTTCTTGCGTTACAGGAGTGGGTGCAAAATCATGTGTAAATAAATCTGCTGGTGAGGGATCTTCTGCTTTTAGCGCACGGGCAAGCCCTTGTTTTATTTCGGCTTCAATTTTAAATTCTATCTCTTTTATCTCTTGTTTAGAAACACCCTGATCTAAAAGTGTTTTTAGCATTTTAGGATATGGATCTCTAGACCTTGCCTCCTCTAAGTCATCTCTATAAAACTCCATACGCACACCAGAGGTGTGGTGATTTAACAAAGGAACTTTGGCATGTATCAAAAATGGTCGGCGCTGGGTTCTAATTTTATCAAGTACTTCCTTAATAGTATTGTAACTTTCTTCAAAATCTGTCCCGTCAATAGAGATGGCCTCTAGACCATGAAATCCTGCAGCATATTGGGCAGCATCTTGAGCTCTAGTTTCTGCAGCATTAGCAGAAATGTCCCAGCCATTATCTTGTACCAAATACAAAATAGGCAGCTGTTTTAAAGCAGCCATTTGAAAGGCTTCTGCAATTTCCCCCTCTGTTACACTTGCATCACCTAAAGAACATACTACCACAGGTGCTTCTCCCTCTAAATGAGCAGAAAGCTTCTCGGCCTCTTGATACCAAAACCCCATTGCCACCCCTGTGGCTGGAATGGCCTGCATTCCTGTAGCACTACTTTGGTGAGGTATTTTTGGCTTGTCATCATCTCTCAAACTAGGGTGGCAATAATAGGTGCGCCCTGCAGAAAACGGATCGTCTTTTTTAGCCAACACCTGTAACATTAACTCATAAGGAGTCATACCTATGGCCAATAACATCGCATCATCACGATAGTATGGAAACATATAATCTTGAGACTTTAATTGCATTCCAAGAGCTGTTTGTATTACTTCATGACCACGAGAAGTAGCATGCACATACTTAGAAACAACTTTAAAGTTTTCTTCATAAACCTGGGTCATTGTTTTTGCAGTGACTAGGTTTTTAAAGGCTTGTAAGATTAATTCTTTTGTTATTTTCATATTTTAAGGCAATGTAAATTTACTTCGCATTTGTTTAATCATTTAAATACTTAAACTGCGCGGGACCCAAAAAATTAATAGGTTCTGTTTACGTCAAAATTTTCTAGATTATCGGCAATGCGCTTTAGAAAAGAGCCTGCTAGATATCCATCTACAATTCTATGGTCAAAAGAAAGTGAGAGATACATCATACTTCGTATTTCAATAGAATCACCCTGGGTTCTTTCCATCACCTCGGCACGTTTTTTTATAATCCCTGTTGCAAGAATAGCTGCTTCTGGTTGGTTAATAATTGGTGTACCCATTAAACTTCCAAAGGTTCCCACATTACTAATAGTAAAGGTACCTCCTTTAATGTCATCACCTTTTAAGGTTCCTGAACGAGATTTTCCTACCAACTCATTTGTAGCTGTTGCAAGGCCTTTTAAATCTTTTTTATCTGCATTTTTAACCACAGGTACAATTAAATTACCTGAGGGTAAGGCAGTTGCCATTCCAATATTAATTTCTTCTTTTACAATAATATTTTTCCCATCTAGTGATGCATTAATCATAGGAAACTCTTTAATAGCGTTTGCTACTGCTTCAATAAACAAAGGAGTAAAGGTTAACTTCTCTCCATGTGCTTGCTTAAAAAGCATTTTATGTGCACTGCGCCAAGCAACCATATTGGTTAAGTCTGCCTCCACATAAGCTGTTACATGTGGCGAAGTGTGTTTACTATAGACCATATGGTCTGCAATCATTTCTCGCATGCGATCCATCTCAATGATCTTTCCGGTACCTTTATCAAATTTTAAATCTGGTATGCTATAGCCGGTGTTTGATAAAACCGCTTGGGCAAACTGAAAAGGCCTCCCTGCTTGCAAATAACTTGAAATATCACTTTTACGTAAACGCCCCTCTTTTCCAGTTCCTGTAATACGCGCTAGTTCTTCATAACTAATATGATGCTTTCTAGCCATGCTGTCTACTAATGGTGAGACAAAAACATTTTCGTTCACCTTGAAAGAAGTTGGACTAGGTATGGTTTTTTTAGGGGTACTTATAGATTTAGTTACTTCTTTCGAAGAGGTCTTTTCTACAGTTTTTTTCGAGATAGATCCCTCATTAGACAATGATAACAAAGCAATAGCCTGCCCTACTGGAACTATATCATTAACGGCTGCTTGATGAGACACCATAATTCCTGCAGCTGGAGCAGGAACTTCATTATCTACTTTGTCTGTGGCAACCTCAACAAGTATATCGCCTTGATCAAAAGATTCTCCTTCTTGCACCAACCAATTAAGGATTGTGCCTTCAGTAATACTTTCTCCCATCTTGGGCATATTAAATGCTGTTTCGCTCATAGGTACATTCTTGATTTATATAATTTATAAAAATACAAAAAGAGCTATTTAAAAAGGAAGTATTAACTGCCTTAAAGTCATAAACTAGTGTTTTATTCTTATTTATAACAAAAAACATATTATTTATTCTATTTTTACAGCATATTAACCGAATAAACAGCAAATGAAACTTGACTTAACTGATGTTGCAATCCTTAAAGCGCTACAAAAAGACTCTAACAGAACCGTGAAAAGTCTTGCTGAAGATTTAAAAAGATCTACAACACCTGTTTTTGAACGCATAAAAAAACTAGAACGGGAGGGATATATTAAAGGATATTCTGCTCGATTAAACCCAAAAAAGCTAGGGCTAAAACAAACAGTATTTGTTGCAATTACACTGCAAGGACATACACGTACTTACTTAGAGAAATTTGTAAAAAAAATAAATGACTTCCCGGAAGTAGTTGAGTGCCATAGAGTTAGCGGGACATTTGATTATTTGCTAAAACTAATCGTAGAAGACATTGAAGCCTATGAGACTTTTATCATCACCAAACTCACATTACTTCCTTATCTAGGAAACGTTCAAAGCCTTATCACACTCTCTACGGGAAAGGAAATCAATGAGGTAGACCTTAGCCACCTAAACTCATAAAATACTGCCGAGTCTCTTACTAAGCAGTGAAACATATTGTAATTAAAAGGATTTTAGTACATTTAGGTATCTTTAACTAATGAGCATGAAACTAACATTTTCATATATTTTTTTGTTTTTCGCTACAATTTTGTGGGCGCAAGAAGAGGAAAAAAGGTTTTCCTTATATTTTGAAAATGACAAGGCACTCATCACACAACAACATAGTATTATTCTTGATAGCATAAAAAAAATAGACAACAAAGACAAACTTGATGTACACATAAAGGGATACACAAATAGTGTTGGAGATGAAGACTACAATCTTAACCTTTCTCAAAGCAGGGCAACTAATGTCACTAACAAACTACGTGAGTTCACCATCATTTCATCTCAGGGATATGGAGAACTAGAAAGTGATGCAGAAATAAACAGACGTGTAGATATTTTTATACACTTTAAAAAAAACCATATAAAAGTAGAAGGAGAGGTTGTTATTAAACCTAATAAAAAAGAAATAGCGCCGCAGTACGCCAAGGTATTTAAGGGCGGTGATAAAATCACCATCGAAGGAATTATGTTCTACCAAGACAGAGATGTCATGGTAAATGAAAGCAAGAAGGCGTTAAAAAAACTCTTGCTCTTTTTGCAACAAAACCCAAACATGACATTTAAACTTCTGGGACACATTTGTTGTGGAGACCCAAATAACCCCAATAGAGATTTTATAAATGTTAGAACAGGAAAAAATGATTTAAGCGAAGCTAGAGCAAAATATGTGTATAATTATCTTGTAAGAAATGGTATTAACAGAAATAGAATGAGCTATAAAGGAATGGCTTTTAGACAACCAACAGGTAGAAACAACATTAAAGATAGACGTGTAGAAATTGAGATTATTTCTATTAGTTATTAGATTATCGTGTTCTCCAAAAGAAAGGCGTAAACAAGATTAATACTGTAAATAATTCTAACCTCCCTATTAACATTAAAAAAGTAGCCCACCATTTTGCCAAGCTAGGCAAATCTGCATAGGTATGCACTGGCCCAAGATCTCCTATAGCTGGACCAACATTACCCAAGGTAGATGCTGCTGCCCCTAATGCGGTTTTAAAGTCAAGACCAAGCACAGAGAAAACAATAACCCCAATTATAAAAGATAACATATACAAGATGAAGAATCCAAGAATATTAAAAACAATAGGCCGCTTAACGGCTCTTGTGTTATAACGAACAGGTAAAATTGCATTAGGATGTAAGGTGCGTTTAAATTCTAAAACTCCATTTTTAATCATAATTAAATGGCGCACGATTTTTATACCACCAGAAGTAGAACCAGAAGAGCCTCCTAAAAACATTAAACCAAAAATTGTAACGGTAAGAATAGGAGTCCATATAGCATAATCTGCTGTCACAAAACCTGTAGTGGTAACAATGGCTAATATCTGAAATAGAGCATGTCGTAAACTTGACTCTAACTCACCCCAAACCATAGGGTGTACTATACTACTTGCAGTGAGGTCGACATTAAAATAAATAACTACCGCAAAAATAGCCGTAAGAGAAGTAACTATTATAACATAAGAGGTAAATTCTTCGTCTCTAAATATTTTAGAAAACTTACGCTTAAAAGCAAAATAACTTAACACAAAGTTTGCACCAGCAAGGAACATAAAAAAGATAATAATATATTGTATTAATGGCGTGTCATTCCAAAATGCAATACTCGTGTTTTTGGTAGAAAAACCTCCTGTACTTAAGGTACTTAACGAATGGTTGATCGCATCAAAAAAGCTCATGCCCGCTAAGCTCAACAACAAGGTTTCTGCAGCAGTATACCCTACATATATTAACCACAATCGTTTTGCTGTGTCGGTAATTCTTGGGTGTAATTTATCACCTCCAGGGCCTGGTGCTTCAGCAGCAAACAACTGCATGCCTCCAATACCTAGTAGCGGTAATATTGCTACAGCCAAAACAATAATACCCATACCCCCAATCCAGTGGGTAATACTTCTCCAAAACAAAACACCTTCGGGAAGGCGCTCTACATCTTTCAAAATACTTGCACCCGTTGTAGAGTACCCGCTCATTGTTTCAAAAAAAGCATTTGTAAAAGAAGGAATCGCACCCGTAAAAAGATATGGTAATGTACCTGTTAGAGACATAATAACCCACCCCAAAGCAACTACAATATAGCCGTCTTTTTTATGCAGCTCTTTTTTATGTTTTCTAGTTAAAAACATAATCAAGCCACCTGCTGCCAAGGTGACAAACCCAGAAAGCATCATTTGTTGTAGCACACCATCTTTATAAACGGCACTCATAATTGAGGCTATTAGCATAAAAGAGCCATTTACAACCAAGAGCAGCCCCATGATATGCGCAATGATTTTATGATTTATTTTTTTGAAAAAACTCATTACACAAAGAGTTTTTCTACTTTGCTTATAGCTTGTGGTAAGCAACACACAACAACACGGTCACCACTTTCAATTTTAAAATCGCCCAATGCAATACACCCTTCGCCATCACGAACAACACCTCCAATTATAGCAGATCTAGGAATATCAATATCACGTATTATTTTATTTGCAACTTTAGAAGAAGGTGTTACTACAAATTCTAGTAACTCTGCGTTCATGTTATTTAATTTGGTCATTGCAACCACCTCACCCTTGCGTATGTACCTGAAAATATTATTTGCCGCTAGTAGTTTCTTGTTAATTAAGGTATCTATGCCAATAGAGTGAGATAATTGAAAGTAGTCCATGTTTTCTACCAAGGCGATGGTTTTCTTAACTCCTTTTGATTTTGCCACCAAACAAGACATAATATTGGTTTCACTATTTCCTGTTACAGAGATAAATGCATCCATATCTTGTATGTCTTCTTCTAGTAGTAAATCTACATTTCTACCATCTCCATTAATAACTAAGCAGCTTGGTATGTCATCAGCAATTTCAAAAGCTTTCTCTTTATCGTTTTCAATAAGTTTTACATTAAATTTATTTTTGCATAAATCATTCGCGGTCTTGTAGCCAATATTACTACCCCCTAAAATCATAACGTTACGTATATCATGACGCTCAATACCCGTTAGTTTATAAATTTCATCAACACCTTCTTTGGTGGTTACAAAATAGACCTGGTCACCCTCTTTAAATTGCGTATCTCCTCTTGGAATAACGGTATACTGAGTCCCATATCGCTGCATAGCAATAGGCACGTACTTTAAATTAGGAAAAACACTAGCAACTTCTCTTACTGTTTTATCTACAAAGCTATTGGTTCGGTTTAAGTGCAAACCAATCATGGTAAGTGCACCACCCTCAAACTCATAGGTGTCGTTAAAGGCACTTTGGTTAAGTAGTAATTCTATTTCATTGGCTGCCAAAGATTCTGGTGAGATTAACTCATCAATACCAAATTCAGTAAATCCAACCTCATCTTTACGATCTATAAACTCTGTGTTTGAAATTCTTGCAATGGTACGCTTGGCCCCTAATTGTTTTGCAAGAACGCACACTGTTATATTGGTAGTCTCTGAGGATGTAACAGCAATAACTAAATCTGTCTCAACAACGTTACTATCTTCTAACACTTTGATAGAAGTAGCATCCCCACGTACTACCCGTATGTCAAGATGGGTATCTGCATATGACAAAGAATCTCTATTGTTGTCAATTAATGTGATGTCCTGAGATTCAAAAGAGAGTAGTTTTGCTAAATGGAATCCTACTTCACCTGCACCAGCAATTATAATTTTCATAAGAATAGTTAGAAATACAATGCAAATGTATTGAAATTTTAAATCACAATAGACACTCAAATTAGTATCTTCTAATTTCTGAAATATTCTATATTCAAAAAAGGAGTTTTATGGCAGTATTATTTTAAGATGGTGTTTCTAAATTTTAAAGTTTCAGAATAAAAAATGCTATTTTTGCTCCCGAAATGACAGCACAGAAAAAAGTAACTCCATATAAAGATTCTACCCGCAACAAAAAGGAGCAAGTAGAACAAATGTTTGACACAATATCAAACAAGTATGACGGTCTTAACAGAATCATATCATTAGGTACAGATCTAAAATGGCGCCGCAAGGTTCTAGCAATGGCCAAAAACCAAAAACCTGATAGCATATTAGATGTTGCCACAGGAACTGGAGATTTAGCCATACAATTTGCTCAAAATATTCCTGCAAAAAAAATTATAGGTTTTGATATATCTGAAGGGATGCTATCTATGGCAAGAAAAAAAGTAGCCAATACCACCCTTGAGTCTAAAGTAGATTTTATTAAAGGGGATGGTGAACAGATGCCTTTTGAAGACTGTAGCTTTGATGTCATTACCGTATCTTTTGGAGTACGGAATTTTGAAAATCTAGAAAAAGGCCTTTCTGAAATACTGCGTGTTTTAAAAAAAGAAGGGCTCCTTATTATATTAGAAACCTCTGTGCCTAAAAAGTTTCCTTTCAAACAAGGATATCACATATACAGCAAGAATATTTTACCATTGGTTGGTAGGTTGTTTAGTAGAGACAAAGTTGCCTACACCTATTTAAGTGAAAGCGCCTCTGTTTTTCCTCACGGAGAAGCATTAAACAATATTTTAAGAAAAACTGGGTTTATAGAGGTACAACATAAACCACAAACCTTTGGTGTAGCCACCATTTATAGCGCTACAAAATAGCATGAAAAAACTAATAATACTCCTGGCCTTAGGACTGCTCACTCAAAGTGTGCAAGCACAACTATTTAGTAGAGAACGCTTGTCTAATCTAGAAACCCGTGATGCCAAATTTTTAACTTGGGGCTATTTTTTAGGCTTTAATAGCTATGATTTTAAAATTGAATATAACGGGGAGCTTGGTAATGCTAATACAGATGTTATTGTATCACCTACCACAGGCTTTAATGTGGGGCTTATTGGTGATATGCGCATTAACAAATACCTTAACCTTAGGCTAGAACCAGGACTTTATTTTACCCAGAGAAACCTATTTTTTCCAAGAATTGGCGATGAGATAGATGCCCTTCGTGAGGTAGAATCTACCTATATACACCTGCCATTGTTGCTGAAATTTAGCACCAAAAGGCTCAACAACTGGAAACCCTTTGTGGTGGGCGGGGTCTCTACTTCTTTAAACCTATCAAGTAACGAGAGAAATCCTGAAGATAATAGCTTAGGACAATTTAGAACATCGCGCATCACCAACTATTTTGAGCTTGGTTTTGGAGTAGATATCTATCTGTATTTCTTTAAATTCACTCCTTCTATTCGTGGTGTATTTGCTACTAGTAATGAACTTGTTCCAGACAATAACCCATTGAGTGAATATACCTCAAACTTAAGCACAATAAATTCTCGTGGAATGTTTATTAATTTTACATTTCAGTAGCACGCGCAAACTCACTTAAAAGTATTGCTGTAGCGGAGGCTACATTTAAACTCTCTGTATCCTGTATTGCTCCAAACTGAGGAATACTAATAGGATGTGTTGAAAAGTCTTGTATTTTTTGTGAAACGCCATTTGCCTCATTACCCATAATAAGTATAGCATCACTAGGCAAAGGTGTATCGTACACATTAGCACCATCCATCATTGCAGTATAAACAGGTGCCCTTGACTGTTTTAAATAGGCTTGAATGTCTAAATAATGTATAGGAAGCCTAGCTATAGAACCCATAGTTGCTTGTATTACTTTTGGGTTATAACAATCTACGGTATCTAGTGAGCATACCAACTGGGTTACACCAAACCAATCACACAAACGTATTATAGTTCCTAAATTTCCAGGATCTCTCACGGCATCTAACACAAGGGTTAGCCCTACTTCTTGAAGAGGTTTAGAAGGGGGTATTTTAAAGAGAGCCAAAGAAGTGTTGGCTGTCGTTAAGCAACTGATTTTTTGAAGGTTTCTCTCTGAGATTTCACAAATACCTTGCATGTTATCTCCCTCAAGAGAACTAAAATGAATATGAAGCTCCAGGTTTTCTTTAAGAAGCTCTCCAATTACCTTGGGACCTTCAGCAATAAAAAGACCTTCTTTGTTTCGGTACTTTTTTTGCTGTAGACTCGTTATTAGTTTTATTTGGCCTTTACTTATCAAATTATAGTATTTTTGATTATTAGATAAACAACCCACTTGACCCTTTTGAATACAGGCATCACAAAAATATCATTAATTTTAGGAATTACGATTGTCTTAGCCTCTTGTAATGCGGTAAAGAATGTAACCGAAAACCAATTTTTACTCACCAAAAACACAATAGAGGTTGATGGTGACAAAACAGAAGACCCCGGTGTCTTTAGCCAATTAACACAACGCCCTAACACTAAACTCCCTCTAATAGGTGTTCCTGTAGGGCTTTACTTTTATAACCTTGCAGACCAAAAAGCAGAGAGCACGTTTAATACATGGCTATATAAAAAACCGAAAAGAGAAAAGCGGTTGATTCAGTTTTTATCAAAAAAACAATTGAAGGCTCTAGAAAACTACTACACAGGGATTAACGATTGGATCAAAAAATCTGGAGATGCTCCACAAATTATCAATGAACAGCAAACAAAAAAATCTCTAGACCGTATTAAGCTGTGGTATGCAAAAAAAGGTTGGTTTAACGTGAGTGCCACATCTAGCATCATTAAAAACGAAAGAAAAAAAAACCGTGCAGAAATAACGTACAATGTTACCCTTAACAAGCCTTATACCATTAATAATATTCAAGAAAATATTGCATCCCCTATCATAGACACTATATTTCAAGCCACTAAAAACAACACATTCATACAAAAAGGAGCACAGTACTCTGCTACAGATTTTGAGAATGAGCGTGAACGTATTAACGCACAACTAAGAAACTCTGGCCTTTACAATTTTAACAGAGATTATATTAATTTTGAGGCAGATACTGTTAATACTGGCAATAAAGTTAATATTAGCTATATCATTCCAGAACGTACTATCAAAGAAAATGACAGCACCATAATAGCACCTTTTAAGGTATACAAAGTAAATGAAGTGAAAATCATTACAGACTACACCTTTGCAAACCAGGGAAGGGAATTTCAAGATTCTGCTCGTTATAATGGATACACACTATATAGCTATGACAAATTAAAATACCGCCCAAAAGCAATTACAGATGCTATTGCTATTTTACCTAATGAGATTTATAAAGACCTAGACAGAAACTTAACCTACAACCAGATTAGTGATTTAAAAATTTTTAAATATCCAAACATTACCTATCAGGAAGACCCAAGAGATACCACAAATCAAGGGCTGATAAGCACGCTATTTTTGAGCCCAAGAGAAAAGGCTACCTTGGATGCTAGCTTTGATGCATACACCTCTACCATACAACAATTAGGTATAAGGTTTAGTGGGTCATTATTTTTACGTAATGTGTTTAAGGGTGCAGAAATTTTACAAATATCTGGAAGCGGAAGTGTTGGAGCTTCAAAAGACATAGCAGATGACGAAGGTTTCTTTAATATTTCAGAATTTGGAGTTACTACAAAACTATCTTTCCCTCGTTTCTTGTTCCCGATACCTGTAGATAGATGGATTCCAAAATACATGTCACCTACTACCAATATTAGTCTTGGTTTTAATGCACAAAACAATATTGGTTTGGACAGGCAGAACCTAAGTACTATTTTTAATTATGATTGGCGCCCATCAAAAACTAGAAGCAATAGCTTTGATTTTTTTAATGTCCAATATGTTCGAAACCTTAAAACAGATAATTTTTTTAATATTTACACCAACTCATTTAATCAAGTAAATGAAATTGCTCAAGATCTTGAAAACGCAAACCCCGGCACGCTAGACCCCTCGTATTACTCTAGAGATAGTAACAACCAAATCATACTAGGAATTCCCTCTGGAATAAACAACTTTTTAAACAATACTCAGGGAGGTGATTACCTTCTAGAAGGAGACCAAGCCAGCACTTTATTAAGCGTCATTCAACGAAGTCAAAGACTTACTGAAAACAACCTTATTTTTGCAAGCAATTTTACATGGACACACGATACAAGAGAGAATATTTTTGATAAGAATTTTTCAAGGTTTCGCTGGAAATTAGAATCGGCAGGTGGCTTGCTTTCAGCAGTTTCAAACCTAGTGGGTCTAGAAAAAAATAAAGATGAAGAGTTTGAAACAATTAATGTAGTATTCTCTCAATATGCAAAAATTGAAGCAGAATTTATCAAACACTGGCAGGTTACTAGTGAAAATGTAGTTGCAATTCGTGCTTTTGGAGGTATTGCTCTGCCCTATGGTAACAGTGAAAGCATCCCCTTTACAAGAAGTTATTTTGCAGGTGGCGCTAATGACAATAGAGGCTGGAGACCCTATGATCTTGGTCCTGGAAGTAGTGGTAGTATTTACGATTTTAATGAAGCTAATTTTAAACTCGCATTTAATCTAGAATATCGATTTCCTATATTAGGTGCGTTTAAAGGAGCATTATTCATAGACGCAGGAAATATATGGAACACTCTAGATAATGTTAGCGATGATGCCTCACGCTTTAATGGCTTAGAAGATTTAAAAGAACTTGCTGCAGCAAGCGGTCTAGGACTTAGGTATGACTTTGGTTTTTTTGTAGCCAGAGTTGATACTGGTTTTAAAATGCACAACCCAGCACGCTCTCAAGCAAACCGTTGGTTTAAAGAATATAATTTTGCCAATGCTGTTTTTAATATCGGTATTAATTATCCATTCTAGGGCTTAGCCAGTCACTATAAAACCCCACAAACTCCCCTATTTTTAATTAAACAATAAAACCATAAATGGGCTTTTGCTACTACCAAAGCGGTCTAACAATGAGTGAGGTAAATGGTGTGAAATTGCCCTTAATTATAACTTAAATTTACTATTTTTGCTTTAAACTAATCTAGCCAATGTCACACACAATAAAACCAGGAGTTGCTTCTGGAAAAGAAATCCAAGCAATCCATGCATATGCCAAAGAAAAAGCATTTGCTATGCCCGCAGTAAATGTAGTTGGAAATAGTAGCGTAAATGCAGTGATGGAAACTGCAGCTGAATTAAACGCTCCTGTAAACATTCAGTTTTCTAATGGGGGATGTTTGTTTAATGCTGGAAAAGGATTGTCTAATGACAATCACCAAGCAGCTATTGCTGGAGGTATTGCAGGTGCAAAACATGTACACCAATTGGCAGAATTATATGGCGCAACTGTGATATTACACACAGACCACTGTGCTAAGAAATTATTGCCATGGATAGACGGCTTATTAGACGCTGGAGAACAGCACTATAAAGAAACCGGAAAACCGCTATATAGTTCGCACATGATTGACCTTAGTGAGGAGCCAATTGAAGAGAATATCGCTATTTGTAAAGAATACCTAGCGCGCATGTGCAAAATAGGAATGACCTTAGAGATTGAACTTGGCATTACTGGAGGAGAAGAAGATGGCGTTGACAATAGTGATGTTGATGTTTCAAAGCTATACACACAACCAGAAGAAGTAGCCTACGCATATGAAGAGTTAATGAGCGTGAGCGATCAATTTACCATTGCAGCTGCTTTTGGAAATGTGCACGGTGTTTACAAACCAGGTAATGTGAAATTGACTCCAAAAATATTAAAGAATTCTCAGGAATTTGTTCAAGAAAAATTTGGAACAGATGCTAATCCAGTAGATTTTGTATTCCATGGTGGAAGTGGTTCTACTGTAGAAGAAATTCGTGAAGCTATTGGTTATGGCGTTGTAAAAATGAACATAGACACAGATCTTCAATTTGCTTTTACCGAAGGCCCTCGAGATTACATAACCAAAAACATTGAGTACCTTAAAACTCAAATTGGAAATCCTGATGGTGCAGAAATACCAAACAAAAAATATTACGATCCAAGAAAATGGATGCGTGAGGCTGAACTCACATTTAAAGCACGTTTGAAAAAGGCTTTTGAAGACCTCAATAACGTTGATACATTATAACCAGAATTTCATAAAAAAAACGTAATAAACGCACTCAATATGACTTGGTTTAAAAGAACAAAAAAAGGAATCAACACTCCTACCGAAGAGAAGAAAGACGTGCCAAAAGGGTTATGGTATAAATCTCCTACAGGAAAGATTGTGGACGCAGAAGAACTAGAAAAAAACTTCTATGTAAGTCCAGAAGATGGATATCACGTTCGCATTGGTAGTAAAGAGTATTTTGAAATTTTATTTGACAATAACAAATACAAAGAACTAAATGCTTCACTTACCTCTAAAGATCCATTAAAGTTTGAAGACAAAAAGAAATACGCAGATAGACTAAAAGACGCCCAAAGCAAAACAGGATTAAATGATGCAGTTCGTACAGCCGTAGGAAAATCTATGGGTCAAAACTTAGTCATTGCTTGTATGGACTTTAGTTTTATTGGGGGGTCAATGGGAAGTGTTGTTGGAGAAAAAATTGCACGCGCAGCAGACCATGCTTTAAAAACAAAAACACCATTTTTATTAATTAGTAAAAGTGGAGGTGCAAGGATGATGGAAGCTGCTTTATCACTCATGCAACTGGCAAAAACAAGTGCAAAGCTTGCACAACTTGCAGATGCAGGTATTCCTTATGTTTCACTATGTACAGACCCTACCACAGGAGGAACAACTGCTTCTTTTGCAATGCTAGGAGATATCAACATTAGTGAACCAGGAGCTTTAATAGGTTTTGCAGGACCTCGTGTTGTTAAAGACACCACTGGAAAAGAATTGCCAGAAGGTTTCCAGAGCGCAGAGTTTGTTCTAGAACACGGGTTTTTAGATTTCATTTCACATCGCAAGGACATGAAACGTAAGATCAACTTGTATCTAGATTTAGTGCAAAATAAACCATTGCGAGAAAAAACCGCCTAAGCTAGTTTATATAGACAATAGACACTCTCTTAAAAAAGAGTCATTATCTTAACCATTTAAATCTAAAACTCCTTTCGACTCCATGGGTAGAAAGGAGTTTTTATTTAAATTCAATACCATAACAAAACCTACTTGATACACCATCAAAGCATCATGATATCTTGAGCCTTTATTTCTTTTAGTATTTTAAAATAGTAAAAGAAGTAACTTTTTAAATAATTATCTACTCAAACAATGCCATATCATTGAATTTCACTATTTTTGCAGCCGAATTACAACACATGTAGTTCATACATAAAAATCATTTATAAAATATTAGCATGTATTTAGATCCAAAAGAAAAAGCAGAAATTTTCGCAAAGCACGGAAAATCAGCAACAGACACTGGTAACACAGAAGGTCAAATTGCATTATTCACTTACAGAATTCAACACCTTACGGGGCATTTGAAAGCAAACCACAAAGATTACAACACAGAACGTTCTCTTGTGAAGCTAGTAGGTAAGCGTCGTTCTTTATTAGATTATCTAATGAAAAAAGATGTATTACGTTACAGAGCAATTGTAAAAGAATTAGCATTACGTAAATAATTTACACAAGGGGCTCAATGAGCCCCTTAATTTTACTGTATTTTTAAGTACTGAAAAGGCTACCCTTTAGTTTTTCATTGGTCAAACCACACACAACACAACAACACTTGGTTTGAAAGTCAAACCTTGACCAAATTAAACGATGCGTAGGTGCGCATCACAAATGAAAAATATGATACCTAAAGTATTTAGAGAGGTCATTGACCTTGGCGACGGTAGAGAGATCTCTATCGAAACTGGAAAATTAGCAAAACAGGCACACGGTTCAGTCGTGGTTCAGTCTGGAAAATGTATGATGCTTTGTACTGTAGTTTCTAACTACGAACAAAAAGATCTACCCTTTTTACCCCTAACCGTTGATTATCGTGAGAAATTTGCAGCAGCCGGACGTTATCCAGGAGGTTTCTTCAAAAGAGAAGCTAGACCTAGTGATGGTGAAGTGTTGACAATGCGTTTAGTAGACCGTGTGTTACGTCCATTATTCCCGAAAAATTACAGCGCAGAAACGCAAGTAATGATTCAATTAATGTCTCATGATGAGAATGTAATGCCAGATGCAATGGCAGGTCTTGCTGCTTCTGCAGCTATTCAACTATCAGATTTCCCTTTCGAATGTGCTATCTCTGAGGCTAGAGTAGGACGTATCGATGGAAAATTTATCATTAACCCAACAAGAGCACAACTAGCAGAGTCTGACATCGATATGATGATTGGAGCCTCTGCAGATTCTGTAATGATGGTTGAAGGTGAAATGGACGAGATTTCTGAAGATGAAATGATCGAAGCAATTAAATTTGCTCATGAAGCAATTAAACTTCAAATTGATGCACAGCACCGTTTAGCTGACGCTTTTGGAAGAAAAGAAGTGCGTGATTACGCAGAGGAGCCAGATAACGAGGATCTTGTAAAAAGAGTTCACGACATGGCATATGATAAAGTATATGCAGTGGCTAAAGCTGGATCTACAAAGCAAGAACGTACTGCTGCATTTGCTGGTATTAAAGAAGAAGTAAAAGCATCTTTCTCTGAAGAGGAATTAGTAGAATATGGTGGTTTAGTCTCAGACTATTACCGCAAGGCTGAAAAGGCTGCAGTTCGTAACCTTACGGTTAACGAAGGGCTACGTCTAGATGGTCGTAAGACCAATGAAATACGTGACATCTGGTGTGAGATTGATTACTTGCCATCTGTACACGGTTCTGCGGTATTTACACGTGGAGAAACCCAAGCACTTGCTACGGTAACGCTTGGTACCTCTAGAGATGCAAACAAAATAGATATGCCATCATTTGAAGGAGAAGAAAACTTCTACCTTCATTATAACTTCCCTCCTTTCTGTACTGGAGAAGCAAGACCTATTCGTGGAACCTCTCGTAGAGAAGTTGGACATGGTAACCTTGCACAGCGCGGTTTGAAAGGAATGATACCAGATGATTGTCCTTACACAGTACGTGTAGTTTCTGAAGTATTAGAATCTAACGGTTCTTCTTCTATGGCAACAGTATGTGCTGGAACAATGGCAATGATGGATGCAGGTATCCAAATGAAAAAACCAGTTTCTGGTATCGCAATGGGACTTATCTCTGATGCAGATTCTGGAAAATTCGCAGTGCTTTCTGATATCCTTGGTGATGAAGATTACCTTGGAGATATGGACTTTAAAGTTACAGGAACAGCAGACGGAATTACTGCTTGCCAGATGGATATTAAAGTAAAAGGATTAGGGTACGATATTCTTGTTGCTGCTTTAAACCAGGCAAGAGATGGTCGTTTACACATCTTAGATAAATTGGTTGAAGCGATTGCTGCTCCAAGAGAAGACGTTAAAGAATATGCTCCTAAAATGGTAGGTGTTCGTATTGCAAATGAATTTATTGGTGCACTTATTGGACCAGGAGGAAAAGTGATACAAGAACTTCAAAAAGTAACTGGGTGTACGATCGTTATTAACGAAGATCCAGTAACAGAAGAAGGTATTGTTGAAATCTTAGGTACAGGACAAGAAGGAATCGACGCGGTACTAGCCAAAATTGATTCTATCACCTTCAAGCCTACTGTAGGGTCTGCATATGAAGTAAAAGTAATCAAGATGTTAGATTTTGGTGCTGTTGTTGAATATATGGAAGCTCCAGGAAACGAAGTATTACTTCACGTATCTGAGCTAGCTTGGGAACGTACAGAAAACGTAAGCGATGTTGTAAGCATGGGCGATGTGTTTGATGTAAAATACTTTGGTCTTGACAAACGTACAAGAAAAGAGAAAGTGTCTCGTAAGGCCTTAATGGAAAAGCCAGAAGGATATGTAGCACCTGCTCCAAGAGAACGCAGTAATGACCGTCGTCCTCCAAGAAGAGATGATAGAAAAAGAGACTAAATATTTTTCTCTTATTTAATATAAAAGCGCCTTTCTTTTAGAAGGGCGCTTTTTTTATGGTAACACACTCATAAACAAGCAAAAAGATGCCCTACAAAATCAATCAGCATTGGTTTATTATTAGATAGACCCTAAGGGGGTTTAAACTGGAGGTTTTTTCCTTACCTTTAACAGCATATTGGTATTATTAACACCTACTGTCATGATACATACTATTTGTTACTCCAGTAAAGCCGTTGATGGTCTTCAAAAAGAAGGTTTAGAGGGCATTTACAATACTACCTACACTAATAACAGTATTAGAGGTGTAACCGGTATTTTATTATTTGAGCTAGGTAATTTTTTTCAAGTCTTAGAAGGAGAAAAAGACATTATAATGCCTCTTTACGAGCAGAAGATAAAAAACGACCCAAGACATCATTCTATTTTTGAGATTATAAACAAACCCAAACAAAAAGCTTTATTTTTGAACTATAGTACAGATTTTAATATTGTTCGCACTGCAGATCAATTGACAACAATAAATGCTTATTTAAAAGAAAATAAAGTAAGTACCTCAGAAAAAATTCAACGTTTAATACAACCTTTTTTACTACTACCATGAGCCACACACTTATAGCCCCTTCTGTCTTAGCTGCAGATTTTGCAAATTTACAACGCGACATAGAAATGATAAACAACAGTGATGCCGATTGGTTTCATATAGACATTATGGATGGTGTTTTTGTGCCCAATATCTCTTTTGGTATGCCAGTATTACGTGATATTGCAAAACACGCTACAAAGACCATAGATGTACACCTTATGATAGTAGATCCAGATCGTTATATTTCAACATTTAAAAGTCTTGGGGCTAATGTATTAACGGTTCATTACGAGGCCTGTACTCACCTGCACAGAACTCTGCAGGCTATAAAAGCAGAAGGCATGCAAGCTGGCGTTGCCTTAAACCCGCATACTAGCATATCACTTCTAGAAGACACAATTCAAGACATAGACCTTGTGTGTTTAATGAGTGTAAACCCCGGTTTTGGTGGCCAGAGCTTCATAGAAAACACTTATGATAAAGTTATAGCCTTAAAAGAATTAATTACCAGAAAAGGGGCGAATACAAAAATTGAAATAGATGGTGGTGTTACTAATAAAAATGCAAAACAACTAGCAGATGCTGGAGCAGACGTACTTGTGGCAGGTAGTTATGTTTTTAAATCAGAAAATCCTACCAAAACCATTACTGACCTTAAAACACTTTTAATCTAATAAAAAACCAGCATCGTTTTTCTTAACGACACCTGTTTTGAGAGGTATTAACTTGGGTTAGGATCGTTTATACTTTTTAATAATTGTGGCAAAATCAATTCAAGATCAAAGTATAATCAATATCAAGTACACTAAGATTGTCATTTGCTTTTTTTGTGTTTTGAAATAACAAATCCTTAAATGCATTTAATTCTGATCGATTAAACAATAAAGACAAATTTTGCTGCATTGTACTCACTACAATCTTTCGTTTTATAGGCATTGCATCATATTTATTTTCCCAATACTCTAAATCTATTTGAGAAATATAACTTTGAAAAGACTCCATCTCTTCTTCGTTTAATTCTATATAGATATTCGTGAAATTAAGATGATACACATTACAGTTTTCACAAAAGGAAATAATTCCGTAGCAATTTTTTGCTAATGTTTTAATTTGGTGACACATTTAAATTCTTTTTTAGTAACAATCTATTAATAATTGGCCTTTATTTTCAAAAACACTCAGCGATTCATTAAGGTGCTTGGTTGTTATTTCATGTAATGCATCCAAAACACTGTACTGCATTGCCATAGAACCACAAAGCATAATATAACCACCGTCTTTGAGTTGCTGAGCTATTTCAATTTGTTTTTTTAATAGTATATCTTGTACATATTGACTGTCTTTAATCTGAGAAAAAGCCAATTGAAGTCTTATTGGTGGAGAATTGCGAGATCTCTGCTCGATAAACTCACGGTAACAAGTAAAAGAATCTTCTACTTTTGCCCCCCAAATTAACTGTACCGATGTGTTTTCAGCTTCTTGAAGCATCCCTAAATAAGGGGCAATTCCTGTTCCATTAGCAATGAGTAATACAGATGGAGCATGCTTTGGAAAATAAAAAGTAGGGTTTAATTTGATTTCCACTTGTAATAAATCACCTTCTTTTAAAGTACACAAGTAGGTTGAGCAAACCCCTTTGGGGTGCCATTTCACACTCAACAAGACATCATCATCTATCCTAGCAATAGAATAGTATCTAGCATGAGAACACCCTGGAGGTGTGATGGTGAGAAGATCTCCAGACTGAAAAACAGTATTCTTTTTTGGGCGAAGCCTTAACAAGGCAGTATTGTCAATATTTAAATTTGTTCGTCCTATGACTTCAAAAGACTGTTTGTTTTTTGAGCTTTTATTTTTATTTGATGTTGAAATGTCTAGTTTCATACCAGTATATTTATTCCAGGTTAAAACCCAATCTTCGAAGGCACTTTGTGATTGATCGTCTATTTTAACTATCGGGATTATGGGTTTAAAAAGAGAATGATTGTGAAGTAGACCATCTACTTTAACGCCAAAATAACAATACTTAGGGTACAGTAAAGATCCAAAAGCAAGCACAGAAAACTGAATTTTTTTCTCTGGTTTTATTGACTTAAATACCGTGTCAAATTTTCGAGCATTACTTGGTGCATCTCCATCTCCATATGTTGCGGTAAAGACTATTAAGTGAGTAGCACATTGATAGCTAGAGTATTCATTTAAGCTTGCCATATACACTTTCTTTCCCGCATTTTTTAATGCGTTAAAAAAAGTTTTAGCAAAGACGAAAGTGTTTCCAGTCTCTGATCCTACAAGCAAAATATATTCTGCTTCATCTTTAGTGAAGTCTTCAATTAGGCGCTTGGTGCCTCTTCGTCTCAAACTAACAACAAAACCAGTGTACATAAAGAATAATAAACTTAAACTACTTATTAATAAAATAAACGACCAAAGTAAATTGCCTTGACCCGTATGTAATTTTTTACTCCATTGAGAAGCTAATTGAACAAACGGGTAAGGCAAATCACCAACTACTTCTCCAGTATATTGATCTACCAGCAATTCTCTGTCATTTAGGGCTAATTCAAAATAATCGCTGGAATTGTCTGAAAATGGAAAAGTGAGTTTTCTTACTTGTTTTAATGTTGTGTTTTCAAATACTAAAGGATTGAAGGCCGTAGAACTAGAAACCCTTGAATTAGCCTGAAGACTATGATCTGGAAATAAAGAGAATTTTTCAGCTGAAAGGTATACTCCAGTTGATGCTATAATTAAAATAGGTGCTAAAAAAATTCTACCAAGAATAACATGGTAACGCTGAGCAAAGTCTGTTTCTTGAACCTTTGTATACAATTTATTAAAACCGCCTTGTCGCTTTGCTATTAAAAAAATTCCTGTAACAGCAATAAAACAAAGTAATAAGGAAACAACACCTACAAAACCTCGCCCTATACTTTTCAAGAATAAAGACCTATGGAGGTTAGTAATAAAGATAAAAAAGGAAGATCGAGAAGTCACATCACCTAACATAGCTCCATTTCTAGGATTGATATATATGTTTTTACTCCCTTGATCAATAGTAAACACTGAGGCTTTTACAAAGTCGTTTGGCATGACCTCTATCGCTAGAACTTCTGCATAAACATCTTCTAAATTAGCAATTGTCTCAGAAATATAAATGCCGTCTAAATTTGGAATCACATACGATTTAGAAGCTTCGTTTATAGGCTCTAGTGCAAGTAATGATCCCGTTATTGAGGCCACTATAAGAAATAGTGCTGAAACCAAAGCGAGTAAGAAGTGGCTATATCGCCAAAGAGAACCGATCATAATATACTATTGTTGTATCATACGCACATAGCGTATGTATCCATTTCCTACTACTTTACTTTTTATACTCTCTGATGTAAGCTCAAACTGAACATCATCTGTGAAATACTCTTGATCTTCTACAGCGGTTTCAAATCGAATATCATAGCCCATATTAATCTTTTCATTTGGTATTTTCAAAATACTAACAGCGCGTTCACCGCCACTAATAGTTGCTCCAGAAATTGCATCTATGTCTACCCTTTTTTTGCCATGAAATTTCCACCATTGGGAGATCTCACTATACCATTCAGGATCACTACCCTGAACGTATAAGGTCTTTTCATACTCACCATCAGGGTTAATTAAGGATACCACGACATAAGCACCTTCACCTAAGTAACTTGTCATTTGTATCATGCATTTAATGTTTGTTGTATCAAGAGGTTTGGCAAAAGAAAATACAAGAAAAGCACTAAATATAATTACTGGAATAAATTTAAAGAATCGAATCATATTATTTAAGAAAATTTAATGTGACGTTATTTTTTTGCAGTAATTCATTTTCAATAGCAAGATCAAATGCTGTTTCACCAAAATCATTAATGATCGTTTTATCTGCACCTTGACGCAACAGATATTTAAGAATATCGTCATCTTCTGTCTTCATTGCGGCAATATGTAAGGCAGTATACCCCTCATTATTTTTTTTATCTATATCAATTCCATAAACAGCTAAAGACTCTAAAGCCAATAGCTTATTATTCTTACTAGCTAAATGTAATAAGGTATTCCCCTCTTTTTGAATTTGGTTCATTTGTAAACCATGTTTCTCAAACAAATCATAAACAGCAATATTTCTCTGTCCAGTAACAACACAGAACATGACTGGTGTATTTCCATAACTATCTTTTGTAGTTAGAATGGATCCTTTATCAAAAAGATAATTCATGATACCAATATTTGCCTTATAGGCAGCCCAAAAAATATATGTTCGCTCATCGTGAGTTCGCTTATCTACAGTATTGCCATCCAATGATAATAAATATTTGATTGTGTCATCATTCACCTCTTCCAAAAGAGCATAAACCGTTGCATCAAAACCATAGCTATTTAGCTCTGAAGGACTATTACCCTCCGCTATCCCTGTAATTACCTGTTCAATTGAAGGGTTTAATTTCCAATAATCTCTTGATAAAAAGATGTTTTCTTGTGCTATAATTTCCATAGAAAACAATAGAACTAGACATATACACAACGTTGGTTTTATTTTCATTTTACTGTTTTTTTACAAAAGATTCAATCAGTAAATTAATTTTTACTTCTTGAGTTAAGGCATCATCAAAAAGATGTTTGTATAGTGCCTTATTATCTACTTTGGCCTCTAAGGAAAGATCTTTGTCTCTATTATAGATTTCATCCCATTTAAATCGAACTGTAGCCCATTTATTAGTGTTTTCCTCCCACCAGTTTGCAGCGGCTGCGCAACGACTATCATCAACCCTTATATAAGTATTGTAGCCTTTCTCTTTAGCTATAACGAGGTCTTCTTTTCCAATTTCTCTCACTATCTTATCATTGTCTTGATCGTGCACCCAACCAAAATCTTTAATTTCTTGACGGTTCCCTCTCATTGTAAGATTATAATCACTTCTTGTTGTGTATTCACGTCTTGGCAATGGTGCAGTCGTAGTATTTTCCCAGTAACTCTTTCCATCTACATGAACCCAAGTTCCAGAACCTTCATAACGTGGGCTATCGTCTACTTGAAAAACCTTCTGTGTCCATTGTCCTGAAACATCATTTCTTCTTTTTTTCTCAAAAACCCAATCGTTTTCTGTGTTATACATATAGAATTTTCTATTTTCAAACAACCAATCCTGCCGCCAATGTTTCACAATCATTGGCTTGGCAGGGTTTCCTACTTGAAGAATGTGTTGCAAAGAAATTTTATCATTCTCATTAGTCACTAAAGCTGCCCACTCTAAAGCTTTGCTTACTTTATTTCTTGATGGTTTGTATAAAGAATCTTTTGAGTAACTAAAGGTTTCAGAAAAATTAAAGGTTACTTCAAAACATCCACACATTTGTTTTATGGCTTCAATATCCTGTTCTTGTTTTTTACTTTGAGCAGATACAGAAAACATGAACCCCATCGCAATTATAGATAAAACAATCTTTTTCATGTTTATGTTAATTTAAAATTAGCTTTTTTGAAATTGTTGTATTCCCAGAGTCAAATTGCAGCACATACATACCACTATCAAGAAAAGAAAGATCTAATTGTTTATTAAAAAATCCATTATTATTTAATGTTGTAGTTTCATATACTTGTGCACCATTGACGGCATATATCCTAATCGTATTAGTTACTGCAGTAGTGTTTTTATTTTCATAAACAATAGTTATAGTTCCATCTAATGAAGGATTTGGATACATACCAAATGATAGGTTTTCACCTACACTCTCAAAGCCTAATAAATCTGTAACATCTTGTAATACAAATGATAAATCGCCAGAAGCTGAGCCACCAAAATCAGTGAAATACATTCTGTAGACTGTATTATTATCATATTTCACATAGTATTTTTGATCACTGTCAATATTCCATGTACCAGTAAAACTTTTCCAATCATAACCGATGGTATTTATTTCTCCTGAGTAACTTACACCATTTGGGTCTGCAGTGGTTGTTTCTTGGTTCTGGGCAACTGTTACATTTGGATTATGTAAGGCTCCTGATACAACATAATTTTGACCTGGAGGATTGATGAAACTAGTGTATTTTCTAAACACAAAATCCCAATTATCTTCTGAAGGTTCTGCTACTACCTCTTGGTTATTTTGCAGGCTGTAATAATTATATCTGTTATCTGGGTTTGATGTATTAGCAACTGTTGCCGTTGTATCTGAAGACCAAGTTGAGCCGTCCCAGGTAGCATATTTAAATGTGTAGGCACCAAAGTAATCTTCAATGATCATTTTCCTGTAACTACCATCATCATATTGTAATACATAGATAATAGTTCCCTCTACATGGTTTGTTGCAGGATTATACTCTCCAAAACCAAAAGTTGCAGATCCCTGCATAAAAGCACCATCCTCCCAATTTGTATTCCCATTCACTAATTCTACCCAATTATTTTGGTTTGAGACATCAACATTACCATATTGCTCAGGAGTATCTGCGACTTCAAAGACCTTAATGTCAATTCCATCATTAACCCTAACAGAAAGGTTAAAATCGTCATTTCTTAGAAACGCTACATCCCAACTATCAGCCTGAAATGTTATTGCAGTTTGAGTATCTAATTTATAATACACTTCAGAGGTGTATCCTGCGCCCATAGAGACATCTATAGTTTCTTGGGCTATTGTGCAAAGTGTAGTGGCTATGGCGAATGCCGTAAGTAGTATTTTTTTCATCTTTTTTTAGAATTTAATTGTTTACTAATTTGAATTATTATTGTTATTGTTATTGGACTAATTTGTATTTGAACTCGGGAAAACCTCGCTCACCGCTATCACTAAGTAAAGCCGTGAATTTGAGTTTATAAATATTGTCATTAGGGTCTTGTATGATGTAATAAATATTATCAACAAGAACCTTATCTTG
>MDTF01015281.1_pt1 | contig 25461 bp, 25 predicted proteins | sample 811191 | NCBI WGS metagenome assembly MDTF01 (sample SAMN05326649, study PRJNA326480) | marine metagenome | isolation source: seawater | place: Southern Ocean | collected 2011
GGAAGCGCAGTAATGCGTGTAGCTGACCAGTACTAATAGCTCAATTGGCTTGATTTATGCACTGAAAAAAATTTTTAAATTAATTTAAAGATAATTGATATTTTATTAAAAGACCCCAGTTTAATAAGCTGGGGTTTTTTTTTGGTAATTTTATTGTTTAATTTTAAAACAATCTCTTACAGGAATATTTTCACCTTTCATAGCTTCCTTAGCTTTTGCTGGTGTTTTGTCTGTAAAGTGAAATATACTTGCGGCAGCAACTGCTGAAGCACCACCATTTTTTATGACAGATATCATGTGTTCATAGTTTCCAGCACCTCCTGATGCTATAACAGGAATTTTTACAGCATCAGATACTTTTTTAATAAGCTCTATATCATACCCTTTCTGACTGCCATCTAGATCTATTGAAGTTAATAGGATTTCACCACATCCAAGTTGCTCCATTTTCTTAGCCCATTCTACGGGTTCTTTGTTCGTATTTTTCGTACCAGAATTACTAAAACAAGAATATTTTTTGTCATCCATTTTTTTAAAATCGATACTTGAAATAATACACTGTGATCCGAAATAATCAGAAGCTTTTTTAATAAACATGGGATCAATATAGGACTGAGAGTTAATTGATATTTTGTCTGCACCCGAGCCTAAGAGATATTCTATTTGGGATAATTTTTTTATACCACCACCAACTGTTAAAGGAACAAAGCATTCAGAAGCAAAGATTTTAATAGACTCTTCATCGGGCTCTCTACTATCAATAGTTGCTGTTATATCAAGCAATATTAATTCATCAACATCTCTAGAATTATATATTTTAACTGCAGGCATCACGGAACCAACTCTGCGCCAGCTATTAAAGCCAATTCCTTTTACTAGACTAAAGTCTTTCCATAACAATGTTGGTATAACTCTTGTTTTTAACATTAGGAAGCTTCTAAGAAGTTTTTTAGTATTTTTTTCCCAACTGAAGAGCTTTTTTCTGGGTGAAATTGGGTACCTACAATATTATTGTATTTTACAATTGAAATAATTTCGACACCATAATTTGTTGTTCCAATAATTACATCTTCTTTTAAATCTTTATAACAATAAGAATGTACAAAATAAAAATCTGAATTTTGATCTATATTATTAACAATTAAATTATCTTTTAATTTTACTTCATTCCAGCCAACATGTGGAATTCTGTTTTGACAACCAATCTCACTTAGTTTTACCACATCACCGTCAATAAATGATAAACCTCTAGTTTTTTTTACCTCATTGCTAGAATTAGCAAATAAGTGCATACCAAGACATATTCCAAGTATAGGAATTTTTTTTTTTACTACTAGTTTTTTTAATTCAGGAGTCCATCCACGTGAATTTAAGTTTTCCATTGCCTTTGAGAACGAGCCAACGCCAGGCAATATAATTTTTTGTGCTTTTTTTATTTCAGAAGGATTATTTGCTATATAAACATCAAAACCTAAATTTTCTACTGCATGCTTAATTGAAAAAGTATTTCCCATACCATAATTTATAATTGCGACACTCACTATTTTAATTATCTATTTCTTTTAAAATTAAATCACCATTTTCATCTTTAAGTAATTCATTTGATTGATCACATTTAAATAATTTTTTATTTGTGAATTTTTCGCATGTTTTTTTAAATTCATCTAAAGACATATCAATTTTTTTTAATATTTCCTCTAGAGATTTATCAAGATAATTTAATGGAAATTTTCCTTCATTATTTTTAACATAATTCAATGCTTCTTTTCGAGAAATTAAATCTCTTCTAAGCATAAAACATAACTGATCTGTCGCTCTACCAAAACCATATTTTAAAAATTTAAAGTAATCATGAATACCATGTTGATGATTGTCTAATTTCTCAGAATCAAAATAACCATTTTCAATAGGTTTATTGAAGGTAAAAAAACCATTTTTTTTTGAAATTTCAGCATTTCTTAAATTATCCCAGGCCTCATAATGACCTAAGAATAATCCTAATACATTGAATTCTGATAATTCTGCTTCTGAAGGATAAGTGTATGGGTAAAGATCATCTGAATTAAATCCATAGGATTCAGTAAGATCGCTAACCCTCATACCGAGCAGACCACCAAATTCTTCAAGCCAGGATCGGTCCAAAATATTTGAATGAATTTTTTCATCTGGACCACCGTATTCAAATTGTGGATTTTCTCCCCATAGAATCATTGGAATTTTATAATTTAAAGCAAATCTTATTGGTATTGTAAAAATTGAAACATGTTCAGGCCAAGCAATATCACCAATTTCCTTTAAGCATAATTTATTTAATTTTGCTCTAATTTTTGGGTTAGGTGATATTTCGAAAGTGTCAAAACCTAAATTTTTTAGGTTTGATATATTTTTTTCCCCTAATTCTGCCAAATCACACGTTGTAGCAGTAACAACAACCGGGTTAAGTCCTAATTCTCTTGCTCTTATAGCTTGATAAGTACTGTCTTTTCCACCACTTGATGGAATGACACAATCCCATTTTCCAGATTTATTTTTATTTTTATTAATAATTTTTTTTAATTCTTTTAGTCTTTGATCCCAATCAATTTCTTTTCGTTTTTCATAACTTTTACATGCATTGCAAACACTATTTTTATCCAAAAACTGATCAGGTCTAGTTTCGGGTATAATGCATTTAATGCAATATTTCATTTTATGATTAATTAAAAAGATTGGATTTAATAATTTTTATTCTACCATTATTTTTATCGGCAATATATAAAATTTTATCAACAATTCTAAATCCAAAAGGGTTATTAAGGCCTATTAAGCTATCACTTTTTATTGGCTCCCCACTTATGTTCCATTTTAGTTTATCTTTTTTTATTAAACTTTCCCCAGTCCAACCCAATGTTTTACCATTTATGTCAACTTTGCTTATCCTGTGATTTCCATATTCACTAACATATATTTTTTTGTCAAATATTTCTAAATCAATAATTGCATTAAAAGCTCCAATTTCAGATCCTGAAACTGAATTCCCTACTTTTGACCAATTATTATTAATAGTGCCATCTTTTTTTTTTCCTATCCAGCCAATATATTTTCCGGAATTATCAAATTTAACTATTCTATGATTTTCTGTATCCGCAATATAAATTTCTTTATTAGGCCCCATTCTAACAGCATGAGGTTTATTTAGAGAATCAAACAAATTATCTTTGTCATAATTGACTTTGCCAAACGTTTTTTCAAGGTTATAGCTCTTATTGTATTTTAATACTTTATTGGCTCTCCACTCAGAAACATAAACATATCCATCTTCAGTAAAATGAGAAACAGTAGGTCCATCTAAGCCATTACCATTGTTTGCATCTATACCAATTTTTGCAATTAGTTTATTATCTTCTGAAAATTTTTTTACCTGTCCACGAAGTTTACCCATGCCATGTCCCATTTCAGTAATATAAAGATTGTTCAGATTGTCAAAAGTAATGTCATGAGGTTGGATGAAACCACCCTTTTTATAAGAGGGGCTTTCATTTTCTGATATTTTTATTAGCTTATTTTCTTTTATATCATAAATTTCATAATCCTTAAGATTAGGTAAAATTTTATAAAGAAAACCTTTATCAAAGCTAGGAATATATATATTTTTATATTTATCAACGCTAACGCCATAAGATTTACCATATCCCTTTATAAATATAATCTCACTTCCATCTTTTAACTTAAATTTTTCTATATTTAGGTTTTCTGGTCTAGAATTTCGCGTTTCAATAGCCATAATGATAATTAAGTTAACACAATTTAAATTTAATATAAGATAGAATATAACCAAATTTAATTAAATTTTTATGAAAAAAATAAACTGTTTGTTTGTTGGATTGGGGTCAATTGGACAAAGACATATTAGAAATTTGAGAAAAATTCTTGGGAAAAATATTAATTTCTATGCTTTTAGACAAATAAAAAATGTTCCATTAATAAACAAGAATGGTGAAAAAATAAAAGGATCAATAGAAGAAAAACATAATATCAAATTAATTGATAAATTAGACAAGATATATAGAGAAAACATTGACCTAGTTTTTATAACCAACCCTAGCAGTCTACACATAGAAACTGTATTGAATCTAAAAAATCTAAAAAACTCTTATATCTTTATTGAAAAACCCCTAGATTCAAATTTAAAAAAAATTAAAGAACTAAAATATTTTTTAAAAAAAAGTAATAATAAAATATTTGTTGGTTTTAACCTAAAGTTACACCCTGGATATTTAAAATTAAAAGATATAATTAATAAAAATAAAACTCTTGGTAAGTTGAACTATTCAATATTTAAATATGGAGAAAATTTAAAGAATTTCCATAAGTATGAAGATTACAAAACTAGTTATGCATCAAAAAAAAGTCTTGGAGGTGGTGTGTGCTTAACCAGCATACATGAAATAGATATGATGCTAGATTTATTCACTCACTCTAAAGTTGTTAATTATCATTCTGATAATATTTCAAATTTAAAAATTGATGCAGAAGATTTTTCAGTTTCAACACACAAGAACTTTTTTTTAAAAAATAAGATTTTATCGATAATTATTTTAGATTTTTTCCAGGCAAATACAGAAAGATATATTAAACTTATTTTTGAAAAAGGAGAAATTTTTTTAGACATACATCGCTTTCAACTAACAATAACCACATCGAAAAGCTCCAAAAAATATATATTTAAAAAAGATAAAAACTTAATGTACATAGACGAAATAAAAATTTTTTTAAATTTATTCAAAAAAAATAAAAAAATACCAATAAATTTTAGTCTAGAAAATGCAATAAAATCTTTAGAAATTGCTATAAAAATTAAAAAATAATTATAATTGATTTAATTTTTTAAAATAATAGCTAGTTACATGCTTGTTGTTTAATTTCATAATTTTTTTATTATCATTTAAAAATTTTATAATTTGATTTGTATTTCCAAAGATTTTTTTCTTCTTAAGATAAAAAAGAATTTTTTTTATAACGATTAAATCTTCCTTATAATCTAATGTATATCTCAATTTTGAATTATTAACCTTGCTTCTAAATAGATGTGTTTTGAATTTTTTTTTTAGTAGGAATGGAGTAATATGTTCTTTTTCATAATTGTTTAATCTATCACCAGAAATTTTTTTTAAGAAATCTACACTAATAAATTCTAAGTCACTGCCAACAGGATATGTTCTTTTATTATATGGGAAGCAATTACCACTATAATCAAATTTTTTTTTTAATTGAGTTTTGAATAACTTTATTATTAACTCAGGATCAATTAATGGACAATCTGAAGTTAGTCTAATTATTTTATGCAAATTATTTATTTTTGCACATTCGGTAAATCTACTAAGAACATCATTTTCTGATCCTCTAAAAAAATTAATTTTTTTTTTTTTAATTATTTTTAGAACTATATCGTCCTTACTTTTTTTTGTAGTAGCCACGTAAATATCTTCTTTATTAAAATAAACTAACAATCTATCAATTAAAATTTCAAGAACTGTTTTATTATTAATTTTACAAAGAATTTTTTTAGGAAATCTTTTTGATCCTGTTCTTGCCTGTATGATAATTCCTGCTTTGTATATATTTAGGCTAAATTTTTTATTAGATATCATTTTTTGTTGAATTTTTTTTTTATGATTGTAAAGAATACCGTATAACTTTTTATAAAATAAGAAAATATTATAATGAAACCTATATCGTTTGGATTACCCTCTATAAATAAAGAGGAAATTAATGCAGTTAAAAAAGTAATTGAGTCAAAATGGATAGGCAGCGGTCCAATCACACAAAATTTTGAAAAAGAATTTAACAAATATAAGAAATCTAAATATTCACTATCTGTAAACTCATGCACCGCAGGTTTACACTTGTCTTTGCTGGTTCTAGGAATAAAAAAGGGAGATGAAGTAATTACCACCCCTCTTACATTTTGTTCAACGATAAACTCTATTTTGATGGTAGGTGCAAAACCTGTACTTGTCGATATTAATAGAGAAACTTTGAATATAGATGAAACTAAAATTGAAGAAAAAATAACAAAAAAAACTAAAGCATTGATGACTGTGCATTACGGTGGGCTTCCATGTGATATGTATCCAATTTTAAATATAGCAAAAAAATATAATTTAAAAATAGTTGAAGATTGCGCTCATGCAATTGAAAGTAAATATTATAACAAAAATGTTGGCAATTTTGGGGAAACAGGATGTCATAGTTTTTATGCAACAAAAAACCTTACAACAGGTGAAGGAGGTATGATTACAACAAATAAAAAAAAAATATCAGCTAGATTAAACATAATGAGGCTTCACGGAATATCTAAAGATGCCTGGAAAAGATATTTACCTGAAAGTGTGAGTCCTAAAAGAAAATTTGAACATTATGATGTGAAAGAAATAGGGCACAAATACAATATGACAGATTTAAGTGCTGCAATGGGATTAGTACAATTAAAAAAGTTAGATAAAAATTGGAAATTAAGAAAAAAAATTTTTGAATATTATTCAGAAAAATTAAAACACTTACCAGTTTTTCTTCAGAAAATTGACAAGTACCCAGTCAAACATGCTTATCATTTATTTACATTGATTATTGACAATAAGAAAACCAAAAAAAAAAGAGATAAATTGATAATATTTTTAAAAAAAGAAAAAATTACCACAGGTGTAAATTATAGATCGGTAACAGATATGACTTTATATAAAAAAATATTAGGCTGGAATAGCAAAACATGTGTAAATGGAAATTATGTTGGACGAAATACAATAAGTTTGCCGATATACCCAACTCTAAAAAAAAATGAAATGATATATATTTGTAAAAAAGTTTGTAAATTTTTTGAAAAATAAAGTCTTATTTAGATGTGATGGTGCAAATATACCTGAAATAGGTACGGGACATATCTTTAGATGTTTAACTATTGCAAAATATTTAAAAAAAAATTTTAAATTACGCAATACAGATATTACATTTTTAACCAGATCTAGCTCAAAATATAAAATTGGATTTAATATCTTAAAACAAAATGAATTTAGAGTTGTGGCAATAAAAGATAAAAAACTTGAATTAAGTTCAAATGATGAATTAAAATACCTGGATAAAAATCCTTCAAATTTACTAATAATAGATAGATTAGGAAAAATAAAAAAAAATTTAGTAAAAAAATTAGATAATCTTTTTAATAAAAAGATAATAATTGATGATTCTTCAACTAATAGAAAATATTTTGACATAAGCTTAAACCCGTTAATACATAATGTAAAAAATGAACAAAATTCATTTATAGGATTTGACCACCTTATTTTACCGGTTTATTTCTACAAACATAAGAAAGGTATTTCAAAAAACAAAAATATCTTTATTTTTTTTGGTGGCCATGATCCAAAAAAAATAACAATAAAAATTTTAAGAATATTAAATAAAAATGATTTAAATTTAACTTTATATGTGTCTAGTATATTTAAAAAAGTGATTGATAAGGTAATAATTAGTAAAAAAATTATTTTTTATAAACAAAATGAATATATTCAAAAATTAAGTCTTTGCAAAATAGCAATTACAGCAGGTGGAATGGGCTTATTTGACAATATTGTTATGAAAAAAAAAATAATATGCATACCTCAGTATAAGCACCAAGAAATAAATGCCAAAAGGATTGCTAGCCAAGATGCAATTAATTTATTAAATTTAAGTGATAAAAATTTCGAAAAAAAATTTAATGAGAGATTTATAAAACTATATAAAGATGTATCTTCAAATAAAAAAATAACATTAAGGCAAAATAAAATTTCTAATATGAAAAAATTACACAAAACACTTACATTAATTGGAAAGATCTATGGACAATCTAAGAATTAAATCGTTATACAACTTTGAAAATAAAATTGTTTTAATAACAGGTTCGAATGGACAGATAGGATTATCTCTAGTTAAATTGTTTCTAGATTTAGGCTCTAAAGTTTATGGTTTTGATAAGATGAATAGTAAATTTATTCATAAAAATTATAAATTTGTAAAAGTGGATATTTCTCTGAAAAAAAATATAGTGAATAAAATTTCTACAATTATTAAATCAGAAAAAAAAATAGACATTATTATTAATAATGCAGGTGTTTCAGTTTTTACTAAATATTTTAAAAGAACAGACAGAGAAATCAATAATACAGTTGACGTAAATATTAAAGGTGTAATGAATATGATCAATGTTTATTCTGAAATTCATAAAAAAAAAAAATTAAAGAAATGTAATATAATAAATATTAGTTCAATATATGGTTTATTGAGTCCAGATTTTCGAGTATATGGAAAAAAAGATAGATTTAATTCGGAAATATATGGAGCCACTAAAGCATCCGTCATTCAACTAACTAAATATTATGCAGTAATTTTGTCAAAAGATAATATTAATATTAATTGTATTTCGCCAGGTGGAATACTAAATAAAAAAAATCCACAAAGTAAAAACTTTATCAAAAAATACTCAAGCAGAGTTCCAAAAGGCAGAATGGGTGAACCAGAAGATTTATTTACGAGTATTTTATTTTTATCAAGTGAACAATCAAATTATATAATAGGACAAAATTTAGTTATAGATGGTGGACTTTCAATATGGTAAAAATCAATCTATCTGGCAGGAAAAAAGTTTTTCTTATAGCTGAAGCTGGAATAAACCATAGCGGTGATATAAAAACTGCTTTAGGACTTGTAGATACAGCAAAAAATAATGGTGCTGACGCAATTAAATTTCAAACATATAAAACAGAAAAAAGAATAAATAAAAAATATAAAAAAATATTTAAAATTTTAAAAAATTGTGAATTAAGCTACCAAGATTTTATAGAAATAAATGATTACTGTAAAAAAAAGAAAATAATTTTTTTCTCAACCCCATTTGATAAAGAAGCTGTAGATTTTTTAGAAACATTAAAAGTACCCTTATACAAAGTCGCTTCTTTTGATATTTCTAATTATGAATTAATAAAAAAGATTATTTCAACAAAAAAGCCAACTATTGTGTCTACGGGAATGGCAAATATACTTGAAATAGAAAAAGTATATAAATTCTTTAAGTTTAACAGGGTGGATCTATCCCTCCTTCATTGCATTTCATCATACCCTGCTAGGGAAGAAGACTCATATTTATCTAACATTAAGTATTTAATGAATAAATTTAATTGCAATATAGGAATTTCTGATCACACCAACGGAATTAAAATCCCTATTTACGGATCCCTATTAGGAGCAAATATTATAGAAAAGCATATTAAAATTGACAAAAAACATAAATGTATTGACGCTCCAGTATCTATAACAGGTGACCAATTGCAAAAATTAAGATTTGAAATTGATAAGGTAAAAGAAATATTAAACAAACCAACTTTTGGAATAAAGGTTGCTGAAAAAAATGCAAAAATATTTAAAAGAAAAAAAATATATTAGTTATTTATAAGATTGAAATAATATGAAAATACAGTTTTTGACTAATAAGGATTCATGGATAACTGGAGTTAAAAAAAGATTTATTCTATCTAATTTAAAAAAATTTTCTAATAACCCTAAATTTATAACTAATCATAAAAAATTACATAAAAATTATGATGTAACGATTATAATTAGCTATTACGATTTTATACAATCGAGGTATCTTTTATTTTCAAAGCATAATTTAGTGGCACACGAGTCAGACCTACCCTTAGGAAAAGGGCATTCCCCTTTATATTGGCAAATATTAAAATCTAAAAAAAATATAACAACTACACTATTTGAATGTTCAAAAAATGTGGACTCCGGTCCTTATTATTATAAAAAAAAATTTATTTATCCAGATAACTTATTATACGATGAAATTAAAGCACATCAGTTTTTTAACTCTTATAAATTAGTTGTAAAATTTCTTGAGTATTATAAAAAAAATAAAATTGCACCACCTTCAAAAAAACAAAATGGACAATCAACTTTTTTTAAAAAATTAAAAAGAGAAGATAGTGAAATTAATATTTATAAATCTATAAAAGAGCAATTTAATAGGTTAAGAACGGTAGATAATAATAATTTTCCAGCTTTTTTTTTATATAAAAAAAGAAAATATATATTAAAAATTTTTACTAAAAAATAATAAATAATATACTGAAATAAAATTATATTTTTTATTTAGTAGACGTTAATTAGTACTATTATTTATTTAATTTCTTAACAATAAAGTCCCCTATAGCCAAATAATCTATATTATATTTAAGAAAACATAAAATTGCATCTTCAGGATCATTCACTATTGGTTGTCCCTTAACATTAAAAGAAGTATTAAGCACAACCGGAACATTTGTGATCTTATAAAAATTATTAATCAAATCAAAAAATTTTTTGTTAGTTTCTTCATGTACTGTTTGAACCCTGCATGAATTGTCAACATGAACAGTTGCAGGTATATATTTTTTTTTATTACTTTTAACTTTTGTAGCAATAAGCATATGTTGACTTTCTTGCTCTAATTCAAAAAAATCTTTAGCAAAGTTATTTAAAATAGATGGTGCAAAAGGTCTAAAATTTTCTCTAAATTTAACATTTTTATTCATATGATCTCTCATTTTAGAAGGAAAGGGCTTGCATAGAATACTTCTATTACCCAATGCTCTAGGCCCAAATTCAGCTGCGCCCTGGAACCAGCCTAGAATATTGCCTTTAGCAATTATTTCTGAGGATTTTTTTGATATATTTACTTCTGCAGAGTAATCAATTTTATTTCTATATTTCACAAGAACCTTTTTTATTTCTTTATTGGTGAATCTTGATCCTAAATAAAAACTTCTTCTTTTTAAGTTGGTATTGAATTTTTTTAATTTCATCATTGTCACTAATCCAGCACCGTAAGAAAGACCAGAATCACCACTGGCTGGCTGTATAAATATTTCTTTAAATAATTTAGAAGATTGGATTTTTCCATTTAAAGAACAATTTAAACCAACACCACCCGCTATACACAATTTATTAATTTTATATTTTTTTTTTAAATATTTAAGTTGTTGAATTACAATCTCTTCAATTCTTGTCTGAAGTGCAGCAGCTATATTTTTATGATGTTTGTTAATTTTGGAATTGTAATTTCGTTTTAAGCCAAATGTTTTTGAAAATTTTTCACTTAACCAAGTATTTTTTTCATAATTATAAGTAATCCACTCTGGGTTTATTTTGTAACTAAGACCATTTTTATATTGGATTATTTCTCTAAATATTTGAATATAGCTTTTTTTACTATTTGGTACTTTTAAATTCGGATCACCATAAGGAGCTAAACCCATTATAATACCCTCATCGTAAAAGGCTTTCCAACCTAAAAAATATGTGATAGCAGAATATATTAAGCCCAAAGAATCTGGAAATACATTTTTGTTATAAATTATTTTTATTTTATCTTTTTGGCCAATTCCAATAAGTCCTGTTTCGTATTCTCCTAAACCGTCATAAGATACAATCAATGATCTATTAAAACCACTTGGATAAAATGTACTAGCTAAATGACAATGATGATGGTTATTAAATTCTATTTTATTTTTAAACCCCAATTTATCTCTAATTATTTTTTCCAAATTTATTAAATCTTTAATTCTATCTATTCCATCAAAGATAAATTCAAATTTTTTTGGGTCTTCGATTGCTGGTTTTAGATAAAACTCATCAAGATGTTTTTTTGGAAGAAATCCTATAGAAATTATATCAATATCATTAATCTTAATCTTACCTATTCTCAAGCAATCATTAATTGCATCATTTGGGAATTCTCGGGTATGTTTTAATTTACTATACCTTTCTTGTTCGCAAGCGGCAACCACATCTCCATTTATAAAAAGAGCGCTGGAAGAATCATGCCCCAAGTTTAAGCCTAATATTTTCATATGGAATTAATAACTTAATTAAGATTATAATAATATTAAATTTAATTTATCTTTAGCATGATTTGATATCTCATTCGAGCTCAATAACACTATAAGATTAACCACACATTATAACTTAAAACTATCTGATATTTTATTATAAAGATCCTTATTTAGATTGCAGTTAATAACAAAATTTCTATTATATTGAACGCTAGAGAATTTTTGCTTCATAGTGAAAATTCCCATCATTAAATATTAAAAATTAGACTTGTAAGTTAATATTTAGACATATAAATAAATCTGAATATGTATATTATTAGATAATATGTATAAAATCATTTAAATTTATAAAATTGTATAATTTTTTTTTAAAAGTTTTATTTCCACTTAAAAAAGCAGAACGCTTCCATTTAATAATTATTTTATTATTAACCATTATTGTTGCGATTTTTGAATTACTGGGTATTGGGCTAATTATTCCAATTTTAAATATGTTTATAGGAAATGAATTTGAAAAATATACAGAGTATTTCAATTTTTTTGACAAAAAGTCAAAAGAAAGTATTTTTATTATATTTCTAATTTTATTAGGCATAATATATTTTTTAAAATTTTTTGTATCTGGATATTTGATTTATAGACAAAATGATTTTAGTCATAAATTAAATACTGATATTTCTAGAGCACTTTTTAAAAAGTACTTATATAAAAAATATATTTTTCATTTGAACAAACATTCTTCAGAATTAATTAGAAACACTCAGTCAGAGGTAAACATATTCACTTTTGGAGTTGTGTTTCAGCTAGTTCGGTTTTTCTCTGAAATTTTAATTTTTCTTTCAATTTGCATTATATTATTTCTTTATGCATTTAAGGCTTCAATGGTAACAATATTTTTATTTTCATTTGTGGGGTATTTTTTATTGACGTTTACAAACCACAGGTTAAAAAAATGGGGACATACAAGACAATTCCATTCTAGTTTGGTTCTCAAGCAGCTCCAGCAAGCATTTGCCAGCACGAAAGAGATTATAATAAACAACCTAGAAGATATATTTTTAAAAAAATATCATTATCACATTTTAGAAAATGCCAGAGCAGGAAGAAACAAAGATACCATTACACAACTTCCAAGATTAATTTTGGAGTTAATAGGCATTATATCATTCATTACTTTAATTATTTTTTTAATGAAGACAGGAAATGATATCAAAGAAATTTTTATCATAGTGGGTGTATTCTTTTTTGCTGCAACTAAATTATTACCATCTGTTTCAAAAATAGTTCAATCAATACAATCCATTAAATTCAACTCTCCTGCCGTAGATATAGTTTATAACGAACTAATTGATTTAGATAAGAATACCAATAGGAATGAAAAAACTAACAAGGATAATAATTTAAATTTTGAAAATATTATTTTTGAGAAAGTGAATTTTAGATATACGCCAAACAATAAAAAAATTTTAGATAATGTAAATATTAAAATAAAAAAAAATGACAAAATTGGCATAATTGGAAAAACTGGATCCGGTAAATCCACATTCATTAATCTACTTTGTGGGTTATTGGATACTAATGAGGGAAAAATTAAAATTAATGACAATGAAATAAACGATATTATTGCACCTTGGCAAAAAATGATTGGATATGTTCCTCAAACAGTTTCAGTTATTGATGAAAGTATATTGTTTAACATCTCTCTTGAAAGCAATGAAGATAAAATAAATATGAAAAAAATAAATGAAATTCTCAAACTAGTTGATCTTCATGATTATATTTATGGTTTACCTGATAAAATTTATTCACTTGCAGGTGAAAATGGTAGTAATATTTCAGGAGGACAAGCCCAAAGACTAGGTATAGCAAGAGCATTATATAGAAATCCATCTATAATTATTTTGGACGAAGCAACTAGTGCTTTAGATAAAGTGACAGAAGCTAAAATTTTAGAAAACTTATTTAATAATAAAGAAAACACTATAGTAACAATTTCACATAACAAGACTTCCTTAAGAAAATGTGATAAAATTTTTGAGATTAAAGATTCTTCAGTAAATGAAATAAATTTAGATCATAAAAATAATTAAAAAAACTCTAAAAGCTTCAATTATTTATTTTACTCTAAATATATTTTTAATAATTGCATTTAAAAAAATAATCATTACTAAAAAAAAATTTTGTTTATTATTTATTCTGATTAAGCATTCTTCGAATAGATGATCAGTAAAACTAATAGTGCTAGAGTATCCACCCCCTTTCATTATGCCAATTAATTGATTTTTGTTTGTTGAGGAACCAATTAATTTCCATCGGATAATAGCCCTATAGTATAAATCATAATCCGCAGAACATTTGTATTTTGTGTTAAATTTACCTACTTTTTTTAAAGATTTAAGTTTAATATAAAAGCCAGTAGAGTGTGAGGTAGCGAAATCAAAATTATAATTTAATCTAGTTGGTCTATAGCCATATTTAATAATAAATTTGTTAGTATAATGTCGTTTAACAGTACCAAATATAAAATCTAACTTTTTATTATTGTTGAATTTTTCATAAATGATTTGTAGGGCATTTGCTGTTAATAAATCACCTGAGTTAATAAATACTAACACATGACCACTTGCAAGTTCTATACCCTTATTCATTGCAAAATAGATTCCGTTATCTTTTTTTGATAAAATACACGATAATTTAGCCTTATATTTTTTAATATATTGAAAAGTTTTATCTGTAGATGCACCGTCAATTAAAATATATTCAAAATCTTTAAAGTTTTGGGATAATATACTTTTTATGGTCTTTTCTATATTGGCCTCATCATTTTTAACTACTGTAACGATAGAAAAAAAAGGTTTTTTTAATTTTTTTTTAATCATATGTAACTTATATAAACTTGATAATTATATGTTAAATAAAATAAAGTATTCAATTAATATTAATATGATATTGATAATTAATGGAAAGTTATAATTATAAAATAAAAAATTTTTTAGAAAATCCCATACAACATATAGAAAACCCTAAAATAATCGAATTTGGTGTCAGAGAAGGAAGATCTACCAAAATGTTTTTAGATATATGTAATAAAAATAATGGTGAATTGTATTCTATTGACGTTGACGATTACTCACATTTATATGAAGATGATAAATGGACTTTCATAAAAACAAGAGATGATAATTTTGATCATTTAGAAAAAATGATTCCCAAAGTTCTAGACATAATTTATTTAGATAGTTTACATGAAGCAGACCATGTAGAAAAAATTTTTTACCATTATTTTTCAAAATTAAAAATAGGGGGGTATTTTTTCATTGATGACACTTCTTGGTTGCCATATGTAAAAAATGAAAAAAGAAGTAATTTTTATTGTGAGATAAATAATAAAGAAACTTTTAATAGAATTTTATCAATCTTTCAAAATAATCAAGAAAATTTAGATTTAAGTTTCAGTTTTATTTCATCAGGCATGTGTATGATAACAAAAAAAAAAGATAATTTGAACCCTCCTTCTAAAATTAAGACAAGAACATTTTCAATAAAAAATATATTAAAAAAAATGCTAAATTATATTAATAAATAATAGCAATGATTCAATTAGGTATTACAGGCCACACAGGAAGTTTAGGTAAAATATTTATAAAATCTAATAAAAATATTAAACATATTCTATTCAAAGGAGATATTAGAAAAAAAAAAGATATTAATAATTGGTTTTTAAAAAATAGATTTGATGCAATTATCCACTTAGCTGCAATAGTGCCAATAAAACTTGTAAATCGTAATAAAAAAAAAGCATTAGAAGTAAATTATTTTGGAACAAAAAATATTGTTGATCTAGTAATTAAAAATAATGTTAGATGGTTTTTTTTTGCATCCACCTCTCATGTCTACGGTTCATCAAAATTAAAACAAAATGAAAAATCTAGAACAAACCCAATTTCATATTATGGTAAGACCAAACTATTAGCTGAAAAATATATCATTAAAAAATTTATAGATAATAAAAATAATTTTTGCATCGGCAGAATTTTTAGCACCACAAACAATAATCAAAAAATGAATTACCTAGTTCCTGATTTAAAAAATAAAGTCAAAAAAACTAAAAAAAAAATTATTCTTAAAGACCTTAATCATTTTAGAGATTTTATTTCAATGTATGATATTTCCAATATAATAGTTGCTCTCTATAAAAAGAAATACAAAGGAATAATCAATATAGGAACTGGAAAAGGAGTATTACTTAAAGATATAGCTAAAATTATTTGCAATAAACTAAAAAAAAAATATGAATTTGTTGATAGTAAAAAAAGCACTTTTTTAGTTGCAGATAATTCTAGATTAAAAAAAATTTATAAGTTTAAAGAAAAAAAAATTGATCATATGTTATTTTAAACTTAATGAAAAATAATTTTATATCAATTTTAATTACCAACTTTAATAAAGAGAAATTTCTTAATAAAAACTTAAAAAAAATTTGTAAACAAAATTTTACAAATTATGAAATCTTACTCTATGATGATTGTTCAAGCGACAATTCTATTAATATAATCAAAAAGTATAGAAAAATTAAATTAATTAAAAATTTAATTAGAAACGATAAATCAGGGCCATTGAATCAGCTAAAAGGAATTTTAAAAGTGTTTAAAATGTGTAAAGGAAATATAATATGCCTTTTAGATGCAGATGACAGTTTCTATAAAGAGAAACTTTCACAAATTAATGATTTTTTTATAAAAAATAAAAATTTAAATTGTGTATTTGATATGCCGAAAGTAGAAAGCAATCCTTTTAAACTTAAAGACAAAAAAAATAATAAAAAAATTTGGCCTACCATATTCCCCACAAGTTGCATATCTGTTAGAAAAAAATTTTTCAAAAGTTTTATTAAACATTCTGAATCGAGCAAATTTGAACATTTAGAGATAGATGCCAGGATAACTATTTTTTCAAATTTCTTTTTTAATGAATATAATATTATTAATAAAAGATTAACTAAATATAATTTTGATCCAAATGGTATTACCGCCAATATTAAAAAATTTTCAGCAAAATGGTGGAATAGAAGATATCAAGCTCACATATATTTAAGAATATTGATGAAAAAAAAAAATCAAACTTATTTACCAAGTTTAGATTTTTATGTAACAAGTTTTTTTAATTTACTTAACAGAAAATAAACTAAATATGATGTTTTTTTATTACCCATTAATTTTGATCTCAATATTAGGATATGGCCTTTTTACATCTAAAAAATTGATTAAGATAAATACAAATGATTTTGGATACCTGGGGATAGTTGGAATTTTTTTTCTACTAATTATTTCTTATATTTCCATTCAATTTATACCTCACAATCTTATATTTAATTCTGTAACTTTAATAATAGGAATAGTTTTATTCATATATAATTTTAATCAATTTAAACCCAAGGTTGGAGATACTAAATTATTATTATCAATTTTAATTTTATCACTTGTGTTTATTTTAGTTGGAAAAAATCATGATGATTTTCACTATTACCATTTTCCCTATATAGTAATGCTAACAGATTATCCTCATCCATTAGGCTTGGGTAACTTAAACCATGGTTTTAAAACGCATTCTTCAATTTTTTTATTATCGTCATTATTTCACTTACCTGGAGCAAAATATAATCTATTCCATTTAGCACCCACATACATATTAGTCTTTTCTAATTTTATTCTTTTAAAATTAATTTTAAAAAAAGAAATAATTAAGAACAGCACTTTTATAACATTTTTAGGTTTAGCAGCTTTTATTTTTATTAATATTTTTTTTTATAGACTAGGTGAGCACGGGACTGATCGATCAGCAATGATTCTTATAATTTTGCTTTTTGTAAATTTAATTTTCTTTATTAACAACAATACAAAATTGATAGATGAAAATTTATTAAAATTATTAATTATAATTTTTGCAATAGTAATATCACTAAAAGCATTTTACTTAATATATTCATTAGTATTTTTGCCTCTAATTATTTATATATTTAAAAAAAAATCTTTAAAATTATTCTTTAATTTTAATCTTTTCTTATGTCTAATTTTTTTTATTTTAGTAATTGGCACTAACTTCTTTAATACTGGTTGTTTGTTGTTTCCTGAAAAAAAAACCTGTTTTTTTAATTTATCATGGTCACTATCAATGGAAACGGTAGACTATTTAAGGCTTCACTATGAAAACTGGGCAAAGGCAGGCTCAGGGGCTGGTTATGAAAATCTAAATGATAAATTTGAATATATACATAATTTTAATTGGTTCAATAATTGGATAGATAAATATTTTTTCAATAAAGTTTCTGATTTTATTTTATCTCTTTTTTTTATTGCAACTATATTTTTGCTATTATTTAAAAGATCAAAATTGTTTATAAAGAAAGAACGAACTTACATATTGTTATATTTAATAATAATATTTATTTCCGCAGTGTGGTTCACACTGCATCCTAGTCTTAGATATGGTGGATATCACCTATTTTTTTTTATTATATTCATTCCATTAAGCATATATCTAGAAAAGCATAGTAAAAAAATACCTAACTTAAATAAAAAAATTGTATCACTCATCATGATTACAGCATTAGTGTTTGTAGGTAGAAACATACATAGATTAGTAAAAGAATATCAAATATATTCTTATAATATAAATACTAATATTTCTTATAAAGTAAGTGAAGATTCATTTAGAATACAAAAAAGATTTAAAGAAATAATAAATAATAATAGTTACTGCAAAAAAAATGATAATAAATGTGATGAAAAAATGTATAAAGTCAGAGAAATATTTAAAAACAAATACGTAATTTATAAACAAAAGTAAAAATTGAATTTTCTAATTAAGATTATTGATTATCAATATCAAAAAAAAAAATATTTTTTTTTAAAAAACAATATAAAAAATATTAATATTTTTTTTGATGTAGGTGCACATCATGGTGAAACTATTAAAGATTTTTTAAAAAATTTCTCTATAAAAAATATTTACTCTTTCGAGCCAAGTAAAATTAATTTTGATATACTTGATAACAAAGTCCAAATACTAAAAAAAAAGTATCTGTCAACAAATATACAAATTTTTAATTGTGGCCTAGGAAAAATAAATGAAACTCTTACGCTAAATGAAATTAGTGATGGAGAATCTAATACTTTTAATGATTTGAATACAAACTCTAAATATTTTAAAAAAAAAAAAATGATTACATCTTTATTTGGAATAAAAAAATTTTTTAGGGACAAAACAGTTTCGAATGTAATGACCTTAAAAAGGTTTATGGATGAAAAAAAAATTAATAATATAGATTTTCTTAAAATTGATACAGAAGGTTTTGAATATAATATATTACTAGGCTTGAGTGATTATTTAAAAAAAACTAATTTTATATTATTTGAACATCATTATGACAACATGATAATTAAAAATTATAAATATAGTGATATTCACAAACTATTAACTAATAGTGGCTTTAAAAAAATTTATAAAACCAAAATGCCATTTAGAAAAAGTTTTGATTATATTTATAAAAAGAATTAACTTCCTTATTAAAAAATGATTATTATATGAAATCTGTTTTTTATTGGTCACCATGTCTAACTAAAGTTGGAACCGTTAAGTCAACAGTAAATTCTGCAATTTCTTTATCAAGGTATTCAAAAAATAAATATAGAGTAATAATAATTAATTCGTGTGGAGAATGGAATGAGTATCGGGATATATTTAAAAAAAACAATATTGAGATAATTGATTTCAGATATCAATTTTTCAAATATTTGCCAAAAAATGGGTTTTTTAAAAGTAGATTTTCTTATTTGATGATTATCTTATTTTCATTTTTCCCTCTTTTAAAAATTTTAAAAAAAGAAAAACCTGAATTTATTATAATTCATTTGATCACATCCTTACCCATGATATTAAATAATTTATTTAAACTTGATACCAAATTTATATTAAGAATATCAGGCTTTCCTAAACTAAATCTTTTTAGAAGGTTCTTATGGAAAATTTCTTCTGAAAAAATTTTTAAGATTACATGTCCAACAAGAGATCTTCTATCCAACTTAAAAAATGAAAAGATTTTTACAAAAGGAAAGCTTTTTTATTTGCAAGATGCAATAATCAATATCGAAGATTATAGAAAAAAAAATATTAACAATCATGAATTTTTAAATAAAAATAATAAATTTAATAAATATTTTTTATCAGTTGGTAGACTTACAAAACAAAAAAACTATTCGTATCTAATTTCTGAATTTAAGAATTATTTAAGTAATGGCACAGATGATAAACTACTAATAATAGGAGAGGGAGAAGAAAGAAAAAAATTAGAAGTATTAATTAAATCATACAATTTAGCAGATAATATTTTTTTATTAGGCCAAATTGATAATGTTTATCCTTATATGAAAAATGCCAAGTCTTTAATTTTAGCATCTTTATGGGAAGATCCAGGTTTTGTAATTATAGAAGCCGCTTATTCAAATTTATTTATTATATCTAGTAATTGTCCAAATGGTCCTAGAGAATTTCTAAATGATGGTGAGGCTGGTTATTTATTTCAGAATAATAAAAAAGATGCATTATTTGAAAAATTGAATCTATTCAAGATGCAAGAAGGCAAGTTAAGAAATTTTAGATTAAAAGCAAAAAAAAATTCATCTACATATACTTTATTTAGACATTATATAAGTTTAAAAGGATTAATACAAAATGAAAACAAAATATAAGATATTAGTTGCTAAAATAATTTTTTATTTTTTATCTTTTATAAAAATAAAAACAAAATTTAAAATTAAAAAAAATAATATTAATTGGGAGTTAAATTTATCCGAGGGTATTGATTTAAGTATTTATATTTTTGGCAAATTTGAATATGAAATTATAAAAGCTATTTCAAAACACAAGCTGTCTAAAAATCCAATATTTTTTGATATTGGTGCTAATGTTGGCGCTCAAACTTTGCAAATGGCCAAACACTTCAAAAATAGCACTATTCATTCATTTGAACCTACAAAATTTGGCTTTGATAAATTAAAAAAAAATTTACTTTTAAATTCAAATTTAAATAAACAAATTATTATCAATCAATGTTTTGTAACTGATAAAAAAAAATTACCAAAAAAGATCTATGCCAGCTGGAACTTGAAAAATAAAAAAAATACTCACAAAAAACATTGCGGCACACTAAAAGAAACAGTAGGGGCAAATTCTTTAAAGCTTGATGATTATGTTCTAAAAAATAAAATAAAAAAAATTGACTTTATAAAACTTGATGTAGATGGTCATGAATTAGATGTTTTGAAAAGTGGATATAAATTTTTAAAGAAAAATAATGTTCCAATTATTTTCGAAGTAGCGCCATATTTATACAAGGAGCATGGATACACAAAATATGATTTAATAAAACAATTTAAAAAGTTAAATTATAAATTTTATAATATTTATAGCCTAAAAAAAATAGATAATATTTATGACTTTATTTTATCTATTCCAGACGGGGCAAGCAGCACACTTGTTGCTAAATAAATTTATAATTAATTGTAATTTACTTTAGTTTGATTAATATTAGATATGATTTCAGTTAGCATAATTGTACCTTACTATAAGAAAAAATTTTTTATAGAGGATACAATCAGATCAATTTTATGCCAAACTTATCAAGATTTTGAAATCCTGATAATTGATGACGAAATTAGTTTATCATCTGCTGAAGTTTTAAAAAACATTTTGATCTTAGATTCTAGAATAAGGATAATAAATAATAAAAAAAATTTAGGAGCAGGCGAATCTAGAAATGAAGGAATTAATCATTCAAAAGGATATTTTATTGCCTTTTGTGATTCAGACGATCTTTGGAAAAAAAAAAAATTAGAAATTCAATTAAATTTTATGAAGGAATTTAATCTAATTTTTAGTTTTACTTCATATGAAATTATTGATGAAAGTAATAATTTCATAAGCATTAGAAATGCAAGTAATAGTATAGATTTTATTAAATTAAGAAATTCATGTGACATTGGATTATCCACAGTTGTTATGAAGAGAAATATATTCGACAATATTAAGTACCGGTTCGCTAAAATTAAAACCAAAGAAGATTATGTTTTGTGGTTAATTCTTGCAAAAAACAATATTAAATTAATTGGTTTAAATCAGATTTTAACTAGTTGGAGAAGGAATAAAGGATCTTTATCGTCATCTATATATCAAAAATTAAAAGATGGGTATAAAGTTTATAGAGTTTATTTAGGATATAGCATATCAAGATCATTATTTTATTTAATAATTCTTTCAATAAATTATATTTTAAAAAAGTAACATGATGTTTATATATTTATTTTTTCTACTTGTTTGTATTTTACTTATTAATAAATTTTTTTCGCAAAAAAATATTTTAATTAATGAAACAGGGGATATTCATCAAAAATTTGCATCCAAAAAAAAAATTCCATTAACCGGTGGTCTCTTTATTTTTATGGGTTACCTTTATTTTTTGAATGACAGTATTTTATCTTTTATATTATTTTCATTTATTATTTTTATTCTAGGTGTTTCTTCCGATCTTAAGTTTATAAAATCTCCGAATTTAAAATTTATATTGCAAGTAGCAATAATTTTATTTTATGTTGTATTTAATGATATTCAGATACAGGATACTCGAATTCATTTCTTAAATGATATTTTAAAAAATAGCCTGGTAAATTACACCTTTGTTACTTTCTGCATTTTAATTGTTCTCAATGGTACTAATTTTATAGATGGTATGAATACTTTAGGTGTCGGTCATTATCTCATAATAAGTTTAATTATTTTTTATTTAAATTTAAATCAAATAATCACTATTAATAATATTTCTATTATGTATATTTTAATTTTGTTATCATTAGTATTCTTACTTAATATGAGCAATCAGTTATTTCTTGGAGATTCTGGCTCATATTTATTAGGATTTAGTTTTTCAATTTTTTTAATTAACATTTTTAATTGGAATCCAATCATTTCTCCTTTTTTTATCATTTTACTTCTGTGGTACCCTTGCTATGAAATCTTATTTTCTATACTCCGAAAAAACATGTTAAAAAGATCGCCGATGAGCCCAGATGCTAATCATATACATCAATTGATCTTCTTTTTTATAAAAAAAAAATATAAATTAAATATTATTTCAGCTAATTTAATAACTGCACAATCAATAAATATTTATAATATGTTTGTTTTTATTATTGGTATAAAATTTATTGCAAACTCTCAAATTCAAGCAATGTTAATCATCTTGAGTATAACAATATATACACTCGTTTATTTTAAGTTGTTTATTTTTAAATATAAAAAGAGAATAAAAAGAATGTAATTAATATTAATTTAACTATAATCTTAAATCTTACTATCCATTCTTTTAATTTCTTGGTAATATCCAATAAGTTGTGTTATTAGGTAAAAAATTATTATTTTGATGAAAAAAAAAATCGCATTAATTTTTGGTGTTACGGGTCAAGATGGCTCATATCTTTCTTCCTTTTTGATTAAAAAAGGATACCAAGTTCATGGTGTAAAAAGAAGATCATCATCATTAAATACGAGTAGGATAGATCATATTTATCAAGACCCATTTGAAAAAAAAAGAAATTTCTTTTTGCATTATGGTGATGTTACTGATGCTATTTCAGTATCTAGTTTGATTAAAAAGATTAAACCAACAGAAATTTATAATCTTGCAGCTCAATCTCATGTTTCGGTATCTTTTGAAGTTCCCGAATATACTGCCAACGCTGACGCAATTGGGGCTCTTAGGATACTAGAAGCTATTAAATTTCATGGGTTTGAAAAAATTACAAAATATTATCAAGCAGGAACTTCCGAAATGTATGGAAAGGTTAGAGAGGTACCACAGTCAGAAAAAACATCTTTTTACCCGAGAAGTCCTTACGGTGTGGCGAAAGTTTATGCTCACTGGATAACCATTAACTACAGAGAGGCGTATAATATTTTTGCATGTAACGGCATATTATTCAATCATGAAAGCCCAGTACGTGGCGAAACTTTTGTAACTAGAAAAATAGTAATTGGACTTTGTAAAATTAAATTAAATAAAAAAAAAATATTATACCTGGGAAATTTAAATGCAAAAAGAGACTGGGGGCATGCAAATGATTATGTAGAAGCAATGTGGAAAATGATGCAAAAAAAAACACCTTCAGATTATGTTATATCAACTGGGAAGCAATATACGGTAAAACAATTTGTTAACTTGGTTCTCAAAAAGTTGAATATAGAGTATAAATGGAAAGGCAAAGGTATTAATGAAAAATGTTTTGATCAAAAAAATAATTGTATAGTTGCATGCGATAAGGAATATTTTAGACCACTTGAGGTCGACACTTTGCTTGGAGATTCACGTAAGGCAAGAAAAGAATTAAATTGGAAACCTAAAACTTCTATAACAGAACTTGTAAGTGAAATGGTTGATTACGATTTAAATAAAATTATTAATGATTAACCTTAAGTCAAAGATTTATGTTGCGGGTCATAAAGGGTTAGTTGGTAGTGCAATTCTTAGAGCATTAAAAAAAAAAGGATACAAGAAAATTTTAACAATTGATAAATCAAAACTAGACCTCACCAGTCAATCTAAAGTTTATAAATTTTTAAAAAAAACAAAACCAGACTTTATTTTTATAGCCGCTGCTAAAGTGGGTGGTATTTACTCAAACAAGAAACACCCTGCAGAATTTATTCACAATAATTTGACCATTCAAAATAACATTATCCATTCTGCATACTTGTCGGGCACAAAAAATTTAATTTTTTTAGGTTCTAGTTGCGTGTATCCCAGACTATGCAAACAACCAATTAAAGAGCAGTATCTATTAAAAGGTGAACTTGAAAAAACCAATGAAGCATACGCGATAGCTAAAATTGCAGGTATTAAAATGTGTGAAAGCTACAATATTCAATTCAACACTAATTATAAGTGTTTGATGCCAACCAATACATTTGGCCCAAATGATAATTATGATTCATTAAATTCTCATTTTTTCCCTTCGTTAATAAGAAAAATTCATGAAATAAAAGTTAAAAATAAAAAAGAATTGATTATTTGGGGTGATGGCTCACCAAAAAGAGAAGTTATTTATGTAGACGACATTGCTGATGCATGCCTGCATTTTATGAACAAAAAATTTAAAGAAACAATCATAAATATTGGTACAGGTAATGATTTTTCTATTAAACAATATGCAAAAATTATTTTAAGTTCAATTATACCTGATAAAAAAATAAAGATTAAATATGATAAATCAAAGCCAAATGGCACACCCAGAAAAGTTATGAATGTTTCTTTGGCTAAAAAGTATGGGTGGACTTCAAAAATAAATTTAAAAGAAGCTATTAGCCTGACATATAATGACTATTTATCCAAAAAAAAATGATCAAATATGTTTTCTTTTGCTTTACAATCTAAATTTTCTTAAGTATAAAAAGCCCGCCGGTGATTATTGCGAAGGGGTTATACCCGATCCCATTCCGAACTTGGAAGTCAAGCCCTTCAGCGCCA
>MDTF01010477.1_pt1 | contig 25451 bp, 19 predicted proteins | sample 811191 | NCBI WGS metagenome assembly MDTF01 (sample SAMN05326649, study PRJNA326480) | marine metagenome | isolation source: seawater | place: Southern Ocean | collected 2011
CTGCTAAACAACAGCACAATGTAATTCTTACACCTGGTTCTCATTGTTATTTTGATCATTATCAATCTGATAACGAAAACGAACCTTTGGCAATTGGCGGATTTCTTCCTTTAGAAAAAGTTTACAGTTTTAATCCAATTCCAGAGGAACTAACTAAAGAAGAAAGTAAATATGTTTTAGGTGCTCAAGGAAATGTTTGGACAGAATATATGCAAACTCCAGAAAAAGTTGAATACATGGCTTTTCCAAGAGCAATTGCACTGGCAGAAGTAGTTTGGTCTTCTTCTAAAAATAAAAATTTTGGCGATTTTGTAAATAGATTAGAACATTTTCAAAAGCGATTAGATCTCTTAAATGTTAATTATGCAAATCATTTATATGAAGTAAAAGGGGAACTAGTAAGTGAAAACGGACAGTTAACTTACAAGCTAGAAACAACCACAGAAAAAAAAATAATATATTCTTTAGATGGCACAAAACCTTCCTATTTACTAGGTTTTGAGTACAAAAAACCAATTAAGATAAATACTGACACAAATATTAAATCGGCTATTTTTAATGCCTCTAAAAAACAATTGGGTTTAATTTTCGAACAAAATATAAAAGTACATAAAGCTGTTGGAAAACAAATTTTCTTGAATGTTGCACCAGACAAAGCATACAATGCAGGTGGGAAAAAGGCGTTAATTAATGGTATTTCTGGAAACGACAAACGTTATGGAGATAAAGAATGGTTGGGGTTTTCAGGAGAAGATTTAGAAATTACGATTAATTTTGACACGCCTACAGAAATAAACAACATTTCTACACGTTTTTATAACGGAAATGGACAGTGGATTTACGCACCAAAAACATTTAATTTAGAGTTAAAATTAGAAAACGGAAAAATTATATCATCAAAAAATAGTATAAAAAATACAGGTAACCTATTGGTCAGCTTTAATTTAAACATCTCTCAATGGTATCCCGAAAATGAAATATTAAAATCTACTCAATTAAAAATCACTATTCCTAATTATGGGGTTATTGAAGAAGGTAAACAAGGTGCAGGCCATAAAGCTTGGACTTTTATTGATGAAATAATAGTTGAGTAAACAATTTCATTTTTAATAAAATGAGGAAGTTTATCGATAAGATTGTTAGGTCATTCTTACTCGCAATGACAAAATAAATAACATGAAACTAGAAATTTGTACAAACTCATATCAATCTGCTTTAAACGCTCAAAAATCTGGAGCCCAAAGGATTGAGCTCTGCTCCGAATTAGCAATTGGAGGAATTACACCTTCTTTCGGTTTGTTAAAAAGAGTTTCTGAAGAAATCTCGATTCCTGTAAATGTTTTAATAAGACCGAGAAGTGGAAATTTTACTTATTCTGAAGAAGAATTTTTGTTGATGAAAGAAAATATTAAACTTTGTAAAGAACTTGGTTTTAACGGAATAGTTTCTGGTATTTTAAATATTGATAATTCAATTGATATTGTCAGAACAAAAGAGCTTATTGAACTTTCTAAACCATTATCTTTCACGTTTCATAGAGCTTTTGATTGTATTTCTAATCCTAAAAAATCTTTAGAAACATTAATCGAATTAGAAGTTGATAGCATTTTAACTTCCGGTAGCCAAGAAAAAGCAGAACAAGGAATTGAATTGCTAAAAGAATTAAACCAACTTGCAAATGGGAAAATCACAATCCTTCCAGGAAGTGGAATTAATTCAAAAAATGCTAAACTTTTTAAAGAAGCTGGATTTAAAGAAATTCATAGTTCAGCATCAAAAATTATTCATAAAGAAAACAGTATTTTCTTTGGAAACATGCCTCAAACTGAATCTGATATTACAGCTATCAAAGAAATTTTAAAAGTTATTAAAAATGCATAGAATTATTTTTGTTTTGTCAATTCTATTATTATTTGGTTGTAGTTCTATAGAAAAAGAGGTTCCTCTAAAAATATTATTAACTGATAATTGGCAATTTAAAGGAATTGATACTTTAGATTGGAAAAATGCAACAGTCCCTGGAAATATTTTTACCGATTTATTAAAACATAAAATCATTGAAGATCCTTTTGTAAAAACCAATGAAGAAAAAGTACAGTGGGTTTCTGAAAAAAGCTGGGAATATAAAACAACTTTTAACCTATCGGATAAAACTTTAAAGAAGGAAAATATTGAACTTAATTTTGAAGGTGTAGATACGTATGCTACTATTTATTTGAATAATTCTTTACTTGGACAAACAAATAACGCATTTAAAAAATTTAGTTTTAACATTAATGAATTTGCTAAAAAAGAGAATGAATTAAAAATAATTTTCACAAAAACAAATTATCATGAAACTTTGGAGGAAAAGAAGAGTCCATATAAATTACCAGAAGGAAATAGAATTTATACTAGAAAAGCACAGTTTCAATATGGTTGGGATTGGGGACCAAAATTAAACACCTCAGGAATTTGGAAAAGCATTTCTATAAAGGCTTGGAATGATCTAAAGTTTGAAAATATTTTTATCAAACAAAAAGAAATCAATAAAGAAAAAGCAACATTATCTATTGAAATTAGTATTATGAGTACTTCTGACAGAAATGTAAACCTTTTTACAAAAATTAATAGAGAAGTTATTTCTTCAAGTATTTCTCTAAAAAAAGGGAAGCATACCTACAAAGTTCCAATTGAAATTGTAAACCCAAAATTGTGGTGGACACATAATCTAGGAAATCCATATTTGTACAATTTTAATTTTCAATTGATCTTTGACGGTAAAATAAAAGATGAAAAAATAATTAAAAAAGGAATTAGAACGATAAAACTCATCACTAAGAAAGATAGTATTGGTGAATCTTTCTATTTTGAATTGAATGGGAAACCTTTTTACGCTAAAGGGGCAAACTATATTCCACAAAATAGTTTTCAAAATAAGGTTACCAATGAAAATTATGACAAACTATTATCTGACGTTGTAAGCTCAAATATGAATATGTTGCGAGTTTGGGGTGGTGGAATTTATGAAAATGATATTTTTTATAACCTGTGTGATAAAAAAGGAATTTTAGTTTGGCAAGATTTCATGTTTGCTTGTGCGATGTATCCAGGAGATATTGAGTTCTTAGAAAATGTTAAAGAAGAAGCAGAGCAGCAAGTTAAAAGGTTAAGAAATCATGCGTCTATTGCCTTGTGGTGCGGTAATAATGAAAATGCTGAAGGGTGGAAACGTTGGGAATGGCAAAACAATAGAACTGAAAAGGAGAAAAAAGATATTTGGAATGATTATTTAGCCGTTTTTGATACTATTTTACCAAAAGCAGTTGCTCAATTTAGTGAAACTGATTATTGGGAAACTTCACCAAAATACGGACGTGGAAATCCAAAATACAAAACTGAAGGAGATGCACATGATTGGTGGGTTTGGCATGATAGCTATCCTTTTGAGCATTTTGAAAATAATGTACCAAGGTTTATGAGTGAATTTGGGTTTCAGTCTTTTCCTAGTTTTGAAACGATTAATTATCTAAATCAAAATGATACGATCAACTTAAAAACGGATGCAATAAAATTGCATCAAAAACATGCAAAAGGTTTTCAGTTGATTGATGAATACATGAATCATGATTATCTGATTCCTACAAATGATAAAGATTATGTATATGTAAGTCAGTTATTACAAGCAAAAGGAATTGTAATGGGAATTGAAGCTCAAAGAAGAGCAAAACCTTATAATATGGGAACTTTGTATTGGCAACTAAATGATTGTTGGCCTGCAATTTCATGGTCTAGTATCGATTATTTTGGCAATTGGAAGGCGTTACAATATAAAGCTAAAAATGCTTTTGAAAACCTACTGATATCAACAACTTTTAAGAATAACAAAGTATCTATTTATATTGTTAATGACAACTTTAATGTTTATGGAGATCATCTAATTATTGAATTAATAGACTTTAAAGGAAATCTTATTTGGTCTGATAAAAAACTACTATCAATTGAAAAAGATTCAAGTACAAAAGTGTATGAATTAGATCTTACAAATAAAAATATTGACCCACAAAAAACATATTTAAAAGTTAAATTCTATAGTGAGCTTAAAGTATCATTCTTAGAAAAACCTAAAAATCTACTACTAGAAAACAGTGAAATAATTAAAAGTATTTCCCGATTTGATGACCAACAATTTTTAATAACTTTAGAAAGTAAAACTTTACAAAAAGATGTTTTTTTATATACAAGTGAAAAAGGGCATTTTAACAGAAACTTTTTCGACCTTGAACCCAATCAAGTTGAGGCAATATTTTTTAAAACGAAGGCGAAATCTTTAGATGATTTACAGATAAAAACATTGAATTCTATTAACGATGCTATTATTCCTTTGAAAACAGGTATCTAAATTTAAGTGTTTCTGGATTACTATCTAACAGCACTATTTATTACTAATAAACTGCGACTCTAAAAAACCCAATCCATAACCTAAAAACTGTGTAAAAGAAGTTACAATACTTAAAAAAGCAACTCGTATATTTTTATTCTGCGATAAGGAATCTAGGAAAATTAGCAAGAAATAAACTCCGTAAAAATATAGTAATTGATTAAAACCAAAAATTACTAAAATAATACTGATATCAAACCCTATTATAAATAGACAGGGAAACCAATACGTTAGTTTTACAGTCTCTGGATACATTTTATTTAGTTTTGGCCTTGCAGTTCCAAATCCAAAAGTTTGTTTAAAAAATTGCTTAATTGTACTTCTACGTTTATGATATACAAAAGCCTTCTCTATCAATTGAGTTTCAAAACCATTTTTCCTCAAACGAAAAGTTAAATCGATATCTTCTCCGTTTTTCATTTTAGAAAAACCATTTGTTTTACTAAAAGCTTTCTGTGAAAGCCCTAAATTAAAACTTCTTGGTTGAAATTCACCAACAGCTTGTTTTTTACCACGAATTCCGCCAGTTGTTAACACGGAAGTCATCGAATAATTAATGGCTTTTTGTAACAAAGTAAAACTTTTATGTGCCGCATCTGGACCTCCAAAAGCATCAGTAAAATCATTCTCTAATGCTTTTTTAACTACTGATAGATATTGATTTGGAACAATAACATCAGAATCTAAAATGATAAAATAATTACCTAAAGCTTGTTGCATTCCGAAATTACGGCTAGCTCCTGCTCCACTGTTCTCTTTAAAAAAGTATGTTAAATTAAGTTGATCTTTATATTTCTCGACAATACTTTCACTTTTTTGGGTTGAACCATCTTCTATAATTAAGACTTCAAAATCAGTAGAAAAATCTTGTTTAGTAAGACTCTCTAACAACTCGTCAATTTCATTTGGACGATTGTATACTGGGATTATGATGGAGAAATTTAAATTCAAGTATTTATTTTTAACAAAATTACAAAAATGGCATCAAACAAAAAATGCAAACCGAAATCGATTTGCATTTTTATATTATTTTAATTTAATTTAAAGTTTATTCTTTAATAATTTTATAACTCCCTCTAGAATCACCAGATTGAACTTGAACAATATATACACCTTTTGCAAGTGTAGTCAGGTTAATTTCAGCAGTCTTAGTGTTTACCTTTTCAGAAAAAACTTGTTGTCCTAAAAGATTATAAACTTCAAACACATCTATTGTTTCTTGTGAAGTAAAAGTAATTTTATCTTTCACCAATGTTGGAAATAAATTAAAGTTTTCGATAGAGTTATTAGCAACACCTAAAGTAGTTGTTGTAATTTGAAAATTATCTATATAAAAATCATTGTCTTCATTAGAAGTATCTGAAAAAGCATAATATGCAAATTGAACCACGTCTCCATAGCTACTTAAAGTAATTTCTGCTGCTGACTGACCAGTGTTACTAATTGTAGAAGTGGAGTCCCATCTAAAGAGTTCTTGCCATGAAGAACCACCATCTTGGGTTACTAATAATGCTACGTAATCATCAGTTCCTAGAGTTGCAGCAGATGTACTATTGTACCCTGTTAATGCAACATCATAGTTTAAGTAATATGTTGCACCAGATAAATTAAATTGTGGAGAGATTAAATACTCATCAATAGAACCTCCATAAATATTTACTTTAGATGATGCTCCATTTATATTATTTGAATCATAGGCAAAATTACCAGAAGAAAAGCTTGAACTTGAACCTGAAGGCGCCATATACGCTCCGTTAGCTTCTGTCCAATCACCTGGGTAATTACTAAAGTCCTCAGAATAATTAGGGACAATAGGTGGTGAAGGTGATCCCACACATATATTAAAATTATTATTTGCAATTGCACTATACCATCCATAAACTCTTACAAGATAAGTATTAGAAGGCGTTAAGCTAGATAAAATTAATTCATTTGGATCACTATCAGCAACAAGTACAAGTGCATCACAACCACCAGTAGCGTCATAAACTCCCATTCCCATGTCAGTACTTGTCGAAGTTCCACCTCCTTGGTTTACAATACTAGAAAGAGATACTTTATGATCTGTTCCGGTTGCTATAAATGAAAACCAAACATCATTATTTGGTGTACCTGTAACATCGTCTACTTGTGAGGAAGCTGTTGCTCCTAAGTTAGTTCCGGCTGTAACGTTAGAACAACTTTGATCTGTGTTTACTGTTAGACTTATAGCATCATCACAATCGTCATTTGATGGGGGTGTAAATGGCATTGTCCAAGAAATAGTAGCCAAACCACTATCATCATCTCCAACACAGTTTGCTATGACATAAATATCATACGTTTCTCCTGGAGTTAAAGTATCTATTGTTAAAGAATTGTTAGATACTTGATATAAAGTACCTGATCCTTGAGTAAAACCTGTAATACCCCACTCATAAGTCCATTCTGTTTCACTTCCACCAGCTACCCAAGATATCTCTACATCTGTTGGAGAAATTGGAGACGCTGTTAGACTTGTAACAGGTAGACAGCTTGGAGTTTCTTCAATTAAAATATCATCTATATTTAATGAGGCTCCATCTGCACCCGAATAATTAAATATTATTTTAACATCACTCTGTCCAGCGTAAGCAGATAAGTCTATTGTTTTTTCATACCAAATAAAATTAGTAAATACACCTGCATCTGCTTCTGTAAAGACTTGTGTTATATCCGTTCCATCATCCACACTTACAATAAAATCATAATTATTGTTTGGATCCACTGACCAATAATAGCTCATATTCCATGAAAACATTAATCTTGGATTTGTAGCAGATGACAAGTTTATTGACGGGCTAGTAAGAGTTTCATCTTGAGCGGCTAGATCATAAGCAACTGTAGCACTATTAGATCCAGTATTAGCTGTGGCTGCTGATATTACCCATGTCTGTGAACTATTCGTTTGTGTTAATACCCAATCATCAGGAAAGGCTGTTCCCGACTCAAATCCTTCAGATAGATATTGTCCAAAAGAAAAGGATGAATAAAGAAATGTCATTAAGAATAGTAAAGTAATTTTTTTCATAAGAATTGTTTTGATTTGATTCATATGCAAAATACACTTTTTTTTAAGATATTCCTTTTTTTTGACTAATATTACACAGAAACAACTTAATAATTAAATTATTATCAATAAAAAAAGGATATGATTAATTTAATCATATCCTTTTTTTATTATTGTTTTAATTATTATTTATTCAAACTTTTCCATCACGGACTCACTTACGCCCATATTAGAAAACCCACCATCATGAAATAGGTTTTGCAAAGTAACTTTTTTAGTTAAATCTGAAAACATAGAAATAGTGTAATCTGCACAATCTGATGCTGTTGCGTTTCCTAGCGGACTCATTTTTTCTGCATACGCAATAAAGCCATCAAATCCTTTAACCCCACTCCCTGCTGTAGTAGGTGTTGGGGATTGAGAAATTGTATTTACTCTAACTTTGTGATCTCTACCAAAGAAATACCCAAAACTACGTGCAATACTTTCTAAATAAGCCTTATTATCTGCCATATCATTGTAATCTGGAAACACTCTTTGCGCTGCCATATAGGTCAGAGCAACAATAGAACCCCATTCATTCATGGCGTTTTTATTGTAGAGTACATTCATTACTTTATGAAAAGAAACTGCAGATATATCCCAACCTTTTTTCGTGAAATCGTAGTTAGAGTTTGTATAATGTTTTCCTTTTCTAACGTTTACAGACATACCAATTGAATGTAAAACAAAATCAATTTTACCTCCTAAAATTTCCATAGATTTTTCAACTAAATTGTTTAAATCTTCTATAGAAGTTGCATCTGCTCCAATAATTTGAGAACCTGTTTTTTCTGCCAACGCATTTAACTCTCCCATTCTTAAAGCAATTGGCGCATTTGACAACACAAAAGTTGCCCCTTCTTCATGTGCTTTTTCTGCTACTTTCCAAGCTATTGATTGTTGGTTTAAAGCTCCAAAAATAATTCCTCTTTTTCCTTTTAATAAATTATATGACATACGTATAAGTTGTTAATGTTTAGTCTTTCGTTGATTGTTATTTAGCTGCAAATATAATCTTAATTTAATAACTCTTTTGCATGTGTAATTGCGGTTTCTGAAATTTCTTTTCCACTTAACATTTCTGCAATTTCAACAATTCTTTCATCTGCAGATAATAATCTTAAATTTGTAGTTGTAACACTATTAATTTCTTCTTTATACACCTTGTAATGATTATCTCCTTTTGCTGCGACTTGTGGTAAATGTGTAATAGAAATAACTTGCATATGTTTACTCATTTGCTGCATAATTGCTGCAATCTTATTAGAAACTTCACCAGAAACTCCAGTATCAATTTCATCAAAAATAATGGTTGGTAATTGTGTGTTTTCAGATAACACTTTCTTTACAGCCAGCATAATTCTTGATAACTCTCCACCAGAAGCTACTTTTTTAAGTTCTCCAAAGTTACCGCCTTTATTTGCTGAGAATAAAAACTCTAATTCATCTTTTCCGTTTGAAAAATATTTAGAAGTTGGTTTTATATTGATAGAAAAACGAGCATTTTCCATACCTAAATCTGATAATAGAAGCTCTAATTCCTTTTTTAAATTTGGAATAACTTTTTTTCTAGTATCTGTAATTTTTAGAGCAATTTGGTCTAATTTTTCAGAAACATCCTCAATTTCTTTTTTCTTGTGATTGATTACTTCATCTGCACTTTCTACTTGACGTACTTTATCTGATAAATCTTCTAAAACGTTCACTAATTCTTGATTAGAATTTACTGCATGTTTTTTTTGTAAGTTATACAGTAATTGCAATCTGTCATTAATTTCTTCTGCTTCATTAGGATTGAACTCTACGTTTTCATTCGCTGTTTCTAATTCACTAACAATATCATCAATCTCAATTTTTACACTTGTAATTCTTTCTGATACATCTTGATATTCTTTAGAAAAAGAAGCAATTTTAGACAATCTATTTTCTAAGGTATTTAGTAAGTTTTGTATGCCAACCTCCTCATTTACAGAAAGGTCTAAAGCTTCAGCTAAATTAAGTTTAATGTCTTCTATATTGTTTAATTTCTCAAGCTTTTCTTCTAGATTATTTTGTTCATCAACTTGTAAATTCGCATCTTCTAACTCCTTAAATAAGTGCGAGTTATAATCATATTGCAAATTAATTTCTCTTTGATTGTTCTCAAGGTTTTCTAACTCTTTTTTAAGTTGATGTAATTGATATACTCCTCTTTTATAAGAAGCTACTTTTTTTGCATTCTTAGCCAAAGCATCTAAAACTGTAAACTGAAAACTAGCATCAGATAATTGCATGGTTTGATGTTGAGAATGTACATCTATTAATTTTGATCTTAATTCATTTAAAATAGATAATGTTATAGGTGTATCATTTACAAAAGCACGTGATTTACCTGAAGGTAAAATCTCTCTTCTTAGAATAGTGATGTCTTCGTAATCTAAATCTACTTTTTCAAAAAAATCTTTTAAATTGTAGCTAGCAATCGCAACTTTTGCTTCTACAATACATTTTTTTGAAGTGTCTTTTAAAGAAGATAAATCTGCTCTATTACCTAAAACAAGTCCTAAAGCACCTAAAAGTATAGACTTTCCTGCACCTGTTTCTCCTGTAATAATAGAAAGACCAGAAGAAAGATCAATAGATAATTGATTGATTAAGGCGTAGTTATGTATTGATAATGAGGTTAACAAATTCGCGAAATTTAGTGCTAAAATTAGTGAATTAATTTCAAAAAAAATAAAGAAAAATACTATTCAATCTTTCTCCACTTAGAATTATTATTTGGAGAAATTTTTCTTAGCGAAGTTGTTAAACGGGAAGCATTTTTTGTTTTGGGACCATCAGAGTAAATACGAACAACTTCATCCGCTTTTGCATCAAAAAAGACTCTAATCAAATAATTACCAACTGTTTTATTAAAAATATTTTCTATCGAGATTACTGCGTCCTCAACTGCTTGTTTTCCAAAGTCCTTATTGGTAGCAAAATTATCTAATCCTTTTATGTGATAGTTGTACAAGGCATTTCTATACGTTTTTAGTTTAGGTGACAATAAATTGTCTATCAATAAAAAACGATTTTGTTTACCAACCACATTCTGCCAAGAAGATAATCCACTTTGTTGTGCTTGTAACATTACATTCTGAGCTTCTTTTAATTCAGTTTCTCCGCCAAATTTAGAAAAGGTGTCTGCATCAACTCCTAAAATTGTGTATACATAAAAAACAATCGTAGAAATTAGATTGCTATCAAAAGAGTTTTTATTGTAAATTAAAGGATCAAACTCATTGTACTTAAAAGAGAAATCATTGTCTTTTAAATTTAAAACAGGACTTGTGTAACTAGAACCAAAAACGGGTCTTGTAGACTGTATCTGTAAAGTGGCTGTAAAGGTATTATTATCTCTAGCAGTTATAATAATAGTCATTGCACAATCTATTCTCTCTAAAGATTCTACTGTTCTGTCTGTCCATTCAGTTTGATTGATAAACTCAGTTAAAGACTTTTGCAGTGTTGTAAAAACTTGTCTATTAGAGCCCCCTATTTGTTCGTAGTTTACATTGATCAAACAGTTTAATTCTTGTGAATTAATATTGATGTTCATCAAAAACAAAGCAAAAAGAAAAACAAGTTTACGCATGTTATATTATAGATTTATAAATTTATAGATAAAAGACTTTAAGTTACGTAAATTTGTCTTACTACCAATAATCTTAACTTTTGATTCTTGAAATAATTTCATTGATAATATCTTTAGCAACTGCTGCTTTCGATTTTAATTCAAATGGTTTTTCATTCAAATTTTCATCAATAATAGTTATTTTATTTGTGTTAGTTGCAAAACCAGCACCTTTATCTTGTAAAGAGTTTAAAACAATTAAGTCTAAATTCTTACGCTGAAGCTTACTTTTTGCATTTTCAATTTCGTTATTGGTCTCTAATGCAAAACCTACTAAAAACTGATGCTTCTTAATAAACCCTAAAGAAGCTAAAATATCTTTTGTTGGTGTTAGCTCCATAGCTAACGAAGAATCCTTCTTTTTTATTTTCTGATGGGCAACATTTTTCGGTTTATAATCTGCAACAGCCGCAGACAATAGTGCAATATCTACTTCATTAAAATATTTATGAGCTTCATTGTACATTTCGTCAGCAGAAACCACATCTATTCTTTTAACGAAAGAATGTTTTACTTGTTGATGACTAGGACCAGAAATTAAAATAACTTCTGCACCTAAATTAGCCGCTGCATTTGCAAGTGCAAATCCCATTTTTCCTGAAGAATAATTCCCTATAAAACGCACAGGATCTATTGCTTCGTATGTTGGACCAGCAGTAATTAATACTTTTTTTCCACGAAGAGGCAGTTTTGATAAAATATCATTCTCAATAAAAGAGATAATATCCTGAGGTTCTGCCATTCTTCCTTCACCTACTAAGCCACTTGCTAATTCGCCCGAAGCAGCAGGAATTAAAATATTACCAAAAGAGTGTAATGTATCTAAACTTTCTTTAGTTGATGGATGTATATACATATCTAAATCCATTGCTGGCGCAAAATATACAGGACATTTTGCGGACAAATAGGTTGCTAACAATAAATTGTCGCAAGTTCCATTTGACATTTTAGAAAGTGTATTTGCAGTTGTAGGAGCAATTAAAAAATAATCTGCCCAAAGACCTAAATCAACATGGTTGTTCCAAACTTCATTTTCGTCTTCTTTATCATAAAAAGTAGAATGAACAGGGTTTTTAGAAAGTGTAGAAAGGGTAAGAGGTGTTATAAAATCTTTAGACGCAGGTGTCATAATTACTTTAACATCTGCGTCTAATTTTATAAACAAACGAACTAAACTAGCCGTTTTGTAAGCGGCAATTCCAGCTGTAATGCCTAAAAGAATCTTTTTACCGCTTAGAACAGACATTATTCCGAGTCTGGAGTTCTAAAGTATACTTTATCATTTAACCATTCATCAACAGCAATTGCCGTTGGCTTTGGTAATCGTTCGTAAAATTTAGAAACTTCAATTTGTTCTTTGTTTTCAAAAACTTCTTCTAAACTATCGTTATAAGTTGCAAACTCATCTAATTTATCTACTAATTCTTTCTTCAAATCAGAATTGATTTGTGTTGCTCTTTTGGCAATAATAGAAATAGCTTCATAAATATTTTCTGTAGGAGCTTCAATCTCGTTTTTGTCATAAGTAATTGTACTTATAGCAGCTTGGGTATCTTTATAATCCATAATTTATTATTTCTCTTTTGTATTCTTTTCTTCTTGCTCTTTTGCTTTTGCTGATTTTTCAACTTTAGCAATAATACTATCTACTCTTTTTTGCTCTTTATTTAAAGTCGCCAACATTTCATTACATTCTTCCATGAATTTTGACTCAGGATAGTTTCTTTCTAATTTTTCGTAGGCTTCAATAGCATCTTTAATACGATTCGTTTTTCTTCTATCAGTACTTTTTAAAACAAAATCATGAGCCGCTTTTAATCTATAATATAATGCTTCTTCTTTAAATTCTGATCCTAAATAATCTGACAATAAATTATCAAAAGCTTGAATTGCAGCTTTATAATTCCTCATATCATAACCTGAAGTAATATAATACGTTTTTGCAATTTCGAAATATTTTTGCTGTAACTTATAACGAATTTCTTTATAATGTTTATTTGCTTCATCAATTTTTGATGAATTTGGATACGTGTTTATAAAAATTTGAAAAGCTTCTAATGCTTTATTCGTGTCTGTAGGGTCTTTACTAAAAACTGGTGACGCTAATTTGTAGCTGTAAGCAGATAAAAACGCGGCATCTTCTTTTTTAGAACTTTTAGAGTAATTCTTTGTAAAACGATCAAAATAATAACCTGCAATACTATAATTTTTTTCGTTGAAGTTTGATTGTGCAACCATAAACTGGACACGCTCCATTTGAGGTTTCCCCCTGTAGGCAGGAGTTACTTTTTCAAACAAACGTAATGCTTTACTGTAATTTTTACTTTCGTACATTTTTACAGCCATTTTGTATTGGTCTTCAATACTTCCTTTGTTTAATACTTTTTGATATTCTCCACAAGAAAATAACAAAAGGCTAAACACCAATAAACACGCTAAATTTTTAATTTTTTGCATCGGGCAAAATTACTAATTAAATATGGATAAATAAAACGATTTTTCACACTCAAAGTTGTGATATGCAATAATCAATAAAAAATGCTGATTAAAACACGTATAAGGTACTAAATATTTGTTAAGGTTGTTTTTCAGTATCTGTAGATATCAATTGCTTTATATCATTATCAAACAAATAAAACCCGCCCTTATCATCACCAATCAACTTAATTTTATCTAAAATATTTCTTGCTAAAGCTTCTTCTTCTATTTGTTCTGAAACATACCATTGTAAAAAATTATGAGTGGCATAATCTTTTTGTTGTAAACAAATATCTATTAAATTATTAATACAAGCAGATACTTTTACTTCATGATTAAATAACTCTTGGAACATTTCTTTAAAAGAACCAAATTCTACTGGAGGAGCTTCTAATGAAGACACCTTAGCATGTCCTCCTCTTTCATTTACAAACTTCACCATTTTTAACATGTGCATTCTTTCTTCATCTGAGTGTGCATACATGAATTGCGCAACGCCCTCAAAACCTAACACTTCTGCCCAAGATGCCATCGATAAATATACTTGAGATGATTGTGCTTCTATTGTTATTTGGCTGTTTAAAGCCTCTTCTATTATTGGTGATAACATATTAATTATATTTATTGTAATTCCTTACTACATCAAAAATACAACTTTAAAAAAAGCTAGCCTCTTAAAAAGGTTCTATAATTACTATTTTGAATGCGTCTCAGTATTAAAAATTTGCAACGTAATTTATAATTTTAGATGCTAATGCTTCACTTGCTTTTACTAAAGGTAAGCGTACATTATTTGAACAAATACCTAATTCTTGTAATACTGTTTTAATTCCTGCAGGGTTATTTTCTTCAAAGATAAAATCGATAACATCCATCATCTTAAAATGAATCTCATATCCTTCTTTATTATTTCCTTGTAAACCGTGATTAATCATCGTAGAAAACTCTTTTGGAAAAGCTTGTCCAATTACCGAAATAACTCCCGAACCACCAGCTAAAGTTACACCTAAAGCCAAATCATCATCTCCAGAAATAATTAAAAAATCTGCTGGTTTGTCTTTTAGTAATGTATTATATTGCTGTTGATTGTTTCCTGCTTCTTTTATAGCTACAATATTATCAAAATCATTCGCCAAGCGTAAGGTCGTTGCTGGTTCCATATTTTTAGCTGTTCTTCCAGGAACATTATATAAAATTATAGGCAAATCTGTAGCTTCTGCAAGCGCTTTGTAATGCTGATAAAAACCTTCTTGGGTTGGTTTACTATAGTAAGGGACTACAGAAAGAATACCATCTATTCCAGAAAAATCTCTTACTTGTAATTCATTTACAACCTCTAAAGTATTATTACCGCCAACCCCCAAAACCAAGGGCAAACGTTTGTTATTTTCTTTTACAATAATTGCTATAATTTGCTCCTTTTCTTCTTTAGAAATTGTAGCACTCTCAGCCGTTGTACCGTTAATTACTAAATAATCCGTTCCATTATTAATATTGAAATTCACTAATTTAATAAGCGCATCAACATCTACAGTTAAATCATCTTTAAAAGGAGTAACCAAAGCAACACCAGTACCAATAAATTTTTGCATTATTTTTAATTTTTACGAGAGTAAAATTACAATATTACAATTGATTAAAAAGTGAAATATTGAATTCTTATAAAGAATAAACAACTTTAAGTTTGAAGTTTAATTTTTTATTTTTTTTAAAATTTTTAAATATTTCTTTAGCTCCGAAAGAAACATATCTGTTTTAATTGGAACTTCTGCAATTTCAATATCATACAAACGCTGATTTACTTTCGAAATACCAACCTTAAATGTGGCATTAGACCTTAAAACTGCATTTTCTAAATACCAATTTTTCTTACTGAAGTATCCAATTAATAAATCAAACGGTTCGTCTATAAAGTTTTTGAAATTTGGCTGGCTAATGTTTCCGTTCCAACTAAAATCTATTTCAGAAAAGTGTTTATAAGAAACTTCTTGATTTTTTTTATGAGGTCTAAAACTATAAATTTTAGCATTTCTAATATTTAATAACTTTTCTACCTCCTCTTTTATATTTACCCAATTAGAAATTTCATCTGTAGTTAAAATAGCAACCGTTTTTATTTCTTTTTGTGAAACAACTCTATTATTCTCTTTTTCTAGGAGAACCTTTCGAAACTGCTTCTTTAAAAAATATCTTTTATATCTGATGAAATTGAGCAAATTATGATTTTTTTAAGTGTGCTAAAATACTATTATTTATTTGTTTGTATCTCTAACAAAATAAATTGATTTAATTGTTTTCCATAAAGTTGAAAATTATTATCAGCAACCATAACCAAAAATTGAAAACAGTTCTTTATTCTTGGTGAGCAGTTTTAGCAATTATAGCGCGACAAATTAAATATTGTGCAACAATATAAGTTAACATTATACTTATAGCATAAAATTCTTTTGGCTCGTAAAATTTGTTAAGCGCAATTAAACTATCAGAAATTATAAAAATAATAGTTCCTAAAAAAAGCCATGAATTTGCTGTGTTTTTTTTCTTGCATATAATTTAAAAAAGAAAGGGCTCCAAAAGAAGAAATTACAACTCCATAAAAAATTACAGGAATTTTCATTTCTCCAAGATTGTCAATTATCAAATACAAAAAAGAAAATAGAAACACCACAAATGGCAAAGAAGCTAATACTACTTTTTGAAAGCTAACTTTCTTTATAATAGAAGCCGTTATTTTAATATACATTAAATGTGCCAATAAAAAAGAAGCTAATCCGTATACAAAAAAGTGGTTTTTAAAGAGCAGTAAAACATCTCCCCAAAAAGAAAAGAACAAAGCTGAAACATACCAAAAGCTTGGTTTTTTAACGGCAACTAAATAGACAATCACTAAAGTTGTAATTAAAAAAGGCTTGCTTATAAAGGCAATTTTCTCACTAAATAATAATCCCAATACATGTAAAACAACAACTGCTAAAAAAGCAATGGAAGCAATTGTTGTTTTTGTTTGTTTTGTTATCAATTTATAATTTTCTTCTGTTATCATCAGACTCTGTGTCAATCAATTTATTATAAGGATCGACACCAACCTCAACAGGTTTTTTATCAACGATAATAGTAAGCTTATTATGTATGGCCGTAATTTTATGTTTCTTTAAATACAGTTCTATTTCTTTCTTTTCTCCATCAACTTCCTCTTCTGTAAAAATACCAATATCGATATAATCTTCTAAATGAACAGACAAAATTGGTTTGGTCATTTTTTCGGTTTTATAGGTTAAAGTGTCACCTACTTTTTCGCCATAAAACTTTTTCCCTTTCTCATCATTTCTGTATTTAGAAACCTCAAACTCTATATCTACTTGATACTTTCCGTTCTCTAATTCAGTCGTTTTTGCATCTATAATTCTGTTTCTATATAAAGTAATCGTTTCAAACATGTCTTTAATTACATATTTTAAAGAATCGGGAGTTGCCTCTCTTATATAATCAACCATTTCTATAGACGTTGTGTAGGGCGGTTCTTGAAATTTCACCTTTTCTACATATTTCTTTAAAGCTCCGTTTAAATTCTCTTCACCGATATAATCGCTCAACGCATACAACACTAAAGATCCTTTTTGATAACGAATATACCCTTGACCGTCATTATACATTAACGGGTTTTCTCTTTTACGTTCTAAAGTTCTTTGGGTTAAGTAATCATCTAAAGCTTTCTTTAAGAATTTACGCATTTTAGATTTTCCTTGCTGATGTTCTAATACTTTTAAAGAAACATATTCAGAGACACTTTCTGATAACATTGTGGCACCTAAAACGTCTGCTCCAATTACTTGGTGCGCCCACCATTGATGTGCAACTTCATGAACCGTAATTGCAAAAGGATAATCAACACCACCATCTTTAGAATCATCTACATCAGCAATAAAACCAATCGCTTCAGAAAACGGAATTGTATTTGGAAAAGCCTGGGCAAATCCTCCTCCGGTTTTTGGAAACTCAATAATTCTTAATTGTGTATGTTCATAAGGACTAAAGTTCTTTGAATTATAATCTAATGATGCTTTCATTCCATTCATCATACGATCTAAATTATAATCATGTGTTTTATGATAATAAATTTCTAAACTAATTCCTTTCCACATTTCTTTTTTAACCTCATATCTTCCTGAGTTAAATGCGTAGAAATTTAAAATCTTGCTATCCATCTTATAGTGGAAGTACTTTCGCCCCTCTTTTACCCATTCTTTTTGTAAATATCCTGGAGCAATAGCAATTTGATCTTCGGATGTAGAAACGGTTGCTTCGAAATTGATCCAATCTGAATCTTTAGAAATATACGTATCTCCTAAAGCTGTAGAATCTGATGGATGTGGTTTTAAATCATTCTCGCCTAAACCAAATTTCTTGCGCGTTTTATTGTCTGTTAATTCTCCTCTAGTTGAATAGCCTAATGTTGGGAAAATTCCATTATTGATAAATGTTCCGTTTTCGATAACATTAGAATTACTTCTTAATGACGTATTTTTCTTATTATGAATAGCAACCGACAATGTTAAGGTATCTCCTGGCTGAATCTTTTTATCAAACTTATAAATATCAAAATTCTGAATAGAATCTTCTAAAACCAATGTATTTTGCAAACTAAACTCAAAAGTACTTGGGTATCCGTTATGATTTAAGAAAATACTATCGATAGCAACATCGGTTTTATTTACCATTGTCATTATTGTAGAAGCTTCAAAATTTCTTTTCTTCGGAAAAATATTCATTTCAGTATTCACAGCAATAATTCTTGGCTGCGCATAGTTCTCGAATTTCTTGTACGTTTTTTCCCAATCTACTCTACTCTGCTCTCTTTCTTTAGATGACATTCTTTTATTGTCTAAATTATTCTCTTTATAAGTAGAGAATCCTAGATATAAAAATGCCATAAATGATAAAATAAAACCAGCGATAGTCAATCCTTTAAAACGGCTTTTAGCAATTGAAAAACGTTCTTTAAATGAATTCGGAATTCCACGAACCCAAAATAAAGCCGCAGTAATTAATAATAGTAATCCGCCTAAAACCCAATAGATCTTATAGTAGAAATAGACCCATAAAGATGCTCCATAACCATTCATGTCAGAATAATTAAATCCAGGACCTTGGTTGTATTTAAAGATAGATTGCTCTACTCCTGCAAACCCTAATAACGGAATTCCGATTGATAACACAATCAATACAAATAAACCTAAGTATGGATTTCTAATGATTGTTTGAACAAATAATGCCAATAGTGCCCAAACGATATAGTTTATCAACCTTAAACCAAAAAGTTCCTTTATATAGTGCCCAATTTCAAAATCGAAATATCCTTTATAGATTTGAAAAGCGATTCCTGCAATCATAATTACCGACAATAACACGATTTGCATTTTTACCAACGCAATTAATTTAGACAATAACAACGCCCAGTTAGGAATTGGAGTTACATCTATTAAGTGATCTGCTCTTGCAATTTTTGCTCTATGAATTAACATTCCGGCATATAAAAATGTACAAATATTGATAGCTACCGTAAACGAACCTCCCTGACTTAGCATTTTCCAGGTTACCGGAAGTGTTGCGGTACCAAATAAATTACCAACTTCGGATAAGGCAATTAGTATAATTATTAATCCGACTAAAACAATACTGATAAAAGGCCAACTTTTAACAATGTATTTTAAATCGATATTAGAAAGTTTCCATGTTGTTTTTAAGTTTTGTAGAAAAGAATAATCATAACTAACTTTCGGTAAATTGATTCTTGTAATTCCGCCAAAATTAGATTTTGTTGCTCTTTCTGATTTCTTTTTTCTAAATGAAAATGAGAGTGCATTCTGAGTAAAAGAAAAGAATTTATACACCAATCCAAAAACAAAAATGCCAACTCCTAACCATAAAAAACGATTGTATAAAACAACTCCTTTTACTGGTAAGTGCAATTCGTTTTGTTCAGAAACCGTCCAATAACGCGTATAATAATTAGAAGCAGCTCCTCCAAACGGATCTACAATTGCCGCTAAATATCTATTCTCTGGATCAGACAATAAGCTTTCCATTAATCCTTGCACAAATAGCAAAAGAATAACAGTAATAAAACCGGCAGCAATGTTTCGTGTAAAAGTTACGACTCCAAAAACAATAGCTCCAAACAATAAAACATTTGGTAAAATATAAACAGTATATGCATTGAAATACGATTTAAAATCAAATGCTCCAACAATCTCTGAATTTGTTCCTGGTAATCTGAATCCTATAAACATAGCAATACCAATTGATAACACAATTAAGGTTACAATGCAAATTGAACTTAAAAACTTAGCAAATAAATAATTGGCTTTTGTAAACGGATACGAATACAAAATGGTATGCATTTCGCTTTTATAATCTCTATAAACCGAAACTCCAATAATAGATGGAAAGAGGAAAAAAATTAAAATAGACATTAAGTTAAACAACCCTGCAACGCCAGAAGGAGAATTTACAATGGATGCAGAACCTGTTGTTTCTGTTGAAAAATCGAAAAACCCTGCAGAACTTGCTGAGAAAAGTAAGGCAATAATGAAAAATATCGCCAAATAAATATAAAAAGCTGGCTTCTTAAACCAGTACTTTAATTCTTGCTTAAATATTGTAGAAAACATAAGTGTTGTGTAAAAGTTGAACTGTTAAATTGTGTAGTTTTAGTTCTCGACTGCGCTCGAACTGACATTCTAATTATGCAATAACAGGTTCATCTTGTTTTAATGCGATGAAATATACATCATCTAATTGTGGTGTTCCTTGCTCAAAATCTTCTCCTGGTTTTTCTGAAGCATGCACTCTAATATTTAAGGTATCGTCTTGATTGTAATTAGAAGATAAAATATTGAATACTTTTTCTGCTTCTTCTAATTCATCTCTAGAAACAATCTTTGTCCAGATTGTACCTGCTATTTCTTGTGTTGCTTCTAATGGCGTTGTGTGTTTTAATATTTTACCTCCATTTAAAATTGCCATTTCATTACACAACTCTTTTACATCGTCAACAATATGAGTAGAGAAAATCACCGTTGTATTTGTACCAACTTCACGTAAAACATTTAAAAAACGATGTCTTTCTGCTGGATCTAAACCTGCAGTTGGTTCATCAACAATAATTAGTTTTGGGTTGTTTAACAATAATTGGGCAATACCAAAACGCTGTTTCATTCCGCCAGAATACCCTGCAACATATTTGTTTCTTACATCATATAAATTAGTGATTTCTAACACCTCTTTTACAATTGCTTTTCTTTCTGATGTATTAGAAATTCCTTTTAAAGTCGCAAAATAATCTAGCAAATCTTCTGCAGACATTTTAGGATACACGCCAAAAGATTGAGGTAAATATCCAAGCACTTTTCTTAAAGACATATTGTCTTCTAAAACATTAATATCACCAAAAGTAATAGAACCAGAATCAGGACTTTGTAAAGTAGCAATAGTTCTCATCAATGATGATTTACCAGCTCCATTTGGACCTAATAATCCAAACATACCTGTGCCAATTTCGATACTTAAATCGTCAATAGCTTTAACACCGTTTTTATATGTCTTGGTTAAATTTTCAATGACTAACTTCATATTCTTGGTTTTAGTGATTTTTACTTTCGTGATTAGTGTAAAAGTAAGAAGTTTTGTTACACTTTTTTGTGCTTTTTTTAATGTAAATCCTAAAAAAACGCATTATTTTTACATTTATCAAGAAAGAATCAATTTTTATAAAAATATAAATAATGGCAAAAAAATCAATTTTAAATAAAAAATCGCTTACATTTTTAGAAAAATATTTAAATAATGCTGCCCCTACTGGATACGAATGGGAAGGTCAGAAAATTTGGATGGATTATCTAAAACCTTATGTGGACACTTTTATTACAGATACGTATGGTTCTGCTGTAGGAGTTATAAATCCAGATGCAAAATATAAAGTAGTCATTGAAGGGCATGCAGATGAAATTTCTTGGTATGTTAATTATATATCTGATAATGGATTGATTTATGTGATTAGAAATGGTGGTTCAGATCATCAAATTGCACCAAGTAAAATTGTAAATATTCATACTAAAAACGGAATTGTAAAAGGAGTTTTTGGGTGGCCAGCAATTCACACAAGAGATAAATCTAATGAAGAAGCACCAAAACCAGATAATATTTTTATCGATACAGGTTGTGCGACAAAAGCAGAAGTTGAAAAATTAGGCGTTCATGTTGGTTGTGTAATTACCTATCCAGATGAATTTCATATTTTAAACGGAGATAAATTTGTTTGTAGAGCTTTAGATAATAGAATGGGTGGTTTTATGATTGCTGAAGTAGCTCGTTTATTAAAAGAAAATAAGAAAGAATTGCCTTTCGGATTGTACATTACAAACTCTGTACAAGAAGAAATTGGCTTACGTGGAGCTGAAATGATTACACAAACAATAAAACCAAATGTTGCTATTGTTACAGATGTTACTCATGACACGACTACGCCTATGATTGATGTAAAAAAAGAAGGCCATTTAGAAATGGGTAAAGGTCCAGTGATTGCATATGCACCAGCTGTACAACAAAAATTACGCGATTTAATTACAGAAACTGCTGAAGCAAATAAAATTCCTTTTCAACGTTCTGCACTTTCAAGAGCAACAGGAACAGATACAGATGCTTTTGCTTATAGTAATGGCGGAGTTGCTTCTGCATTGATTTCTTTACCATTAAGATACATGCACACCACTGTAGAAATGGTGCATAGAGATGATGTAGAAAATGTGATTAAAATGATTTATGAAACACTTTTAAAAATCAAAGACGGAGAAACTTTTTCTTATTTTGATTAAATAAAGAAAGACACGAATTTTACTGATTAGTAAAGTTCGTGTCTTTAAAATTATGGACGAACTCATAGATATTTTAACTCCGGAAGGAAAACCAACCCAAAAAACAGCCTTAAAATCTGAAGCTCACAAAAATGGCTGGTTTCACGCAACTGTCCATATTTGGTTATTTACTTCGGATAAAAAAATACTACTTCAAAAAAGAGCGCTCACTAAAAAGGTATTCCCAGGTATTTGGGATATTTCCGTTGCAGGACATATTGCTGCTGGAGAAGAAATTTTAGAAGCTGCAAAAAGAGAGATTTTCGAAGAAATTGGTTTGCAATTAAACGACAAAGACCTCATTAAAATCGGAACAAGAATTCATCAAGTTACCCATGAAAACGGAATTCAAGATAATGAACATCATCATGTTTTTATTGCCGAATTAAAAGTTTCTGTTTCAGAATTAACAATGCAGGAAGAAGAAGTTGCAGGTTTAGAATTATGGAATTTAAAAATTTTAAAGGAAACAAAAAACCTTGAAAACGTTTTGCTCCCAAGGTTTCATGAATATTATGTTTCTGTTTATGATAAGATTATTTCTCACTTAAAATAAATTTAACCCGTTACTAAATACTCCTATAAAACTGCAAACTATTCCACTATTTTCTCAAAAAAAGAATCTGCTAATTTACCTTTACTTACCAATGGTAATGTAAATTCTGTTGCAGATTTTTCGGGTTTTGTTGGCATTCCTTTTTCATCCATTTTATACCAAGTAATTTCTTTTGGCAACAAAAAACCATCTACATCTTCCCATTTATTATATTTTATAAGATGATAATCATTATTAGATTCTTTAGAGGTAAAAGTTACTGTGTATGCTAACCATTCCATTTGATAGGTTTTCGGGTTGAAATACACCTTATAATTATCATCAGGCGAAGAACCAATATTTGTTTTGTAGGAAATTTTATAACCAGGATACTTTCTTCCTTCAAAAACTAAATCATTAACTTTTTTATAGATAATTCCATCATCAGCCAATACAAAAGGCATTGCATAAAAATAGAAATATAGATTATAATAAAAAGTAGGATTCCCTTTATAAACTCCTTTTTCAACTTCATCTAACCAAACATCTTTACCATCAAAACCTAAAGAATAATTTGGAGTATTAATTACGGTTTTTCTAGAATGTAAATCAGCTGTATGAATCTCTTCACCTTTATTAAAAGACAAGGTTTGTGCTTTTCTCCAAGTATTAACACTTCCATGTTTATCAAAAACCTTTTCTAATTCTATAGGAAAAACCTCTTTATTAACTTCAACAATTGTTTCTGTTTCTAAATCCTTTTTAGATTTATTTGTACAAGAAACTATCACAATAGAAAAAATAATTAATAGCGTACTTTTTTTCATAGTTTTAGTATATAATAATTTATAAAGTCGTTTTTATTAGAGGATGTTTACAAAAACAAGAAAATCTAATTCTTAAATTTTTGATTGATACGTATACAAATCAAAATATCTTCCTTTTGCTGCGATCAAAACATCATGTGTTCCTCTTTCAACAATACTACCAGCTTCTATTACTAATATTTGATTTGCTTGTTTAATAGTGCTTAATCTGTGCGCAATTACAATAGTGGTTCTATCTTTTACCAATTCAGATAAACTTTTTTGAATTAAAGATTCACTCTCTGTATCTAAACTAGAAGTTGCTTCATCTAAAATTATAATTTTTGGGTCTGCCAAAATTGCTCTTGCAATTGCCAAACGCTGACGTTGACCACCAGATAACTTCACGCCTCTTTCTCCTATTAATGTATCTAAACCATCATCAAAACGATCTGTAAATTCACTTACATATGCAGCTTTTACAGCATTCTGTAACTCTTCTTCTGTTGCATTTGGCCTTGGAAATAAAATATTTTCTCTAATGGTTCCTTCAAATAAAAATTCATCTTGTAGAACCACACCTAAATGTTTACGATAGCTAGACAATTTTACATTGGCTAAATCTTGGTTATCTATGGTGATTTTACCAGACTCTGGATTTAAAAAAGTAGCAGACAATCCTGCAATGGTCGATTTTCCTGAACCAGAACTTCCAACCAATGCTGTTACTGATCCAGAAGGCACTTGAAAACTAATATTATTTAATACTTCTTTTCCTTCTTCATATGCAAAAGAAACATTGTCAAAAACCAGTGCTCCTTTCATATTTTCTAATTCTATTGTTCTATTTTCATCGTCCTCTTCCGCAGACATATTCATCAATTCTTCTGTTCTGTCAAGACCTGCCAATGCTTCTGTTAACTGACTTCCAATATTACTCATTTGTACAATTGGTGCTATCATTAGACCTAATAAAAAAGTAAAGGATAAGAATTCTCCAACCGTCAATTCTCCAGTCATAATTTTATATCCACCAATTCCCATAATTCCGGTAGTTGCAAGGCCTAATAAAAAAGTAGCAGCGCTTGACATAATTGCAGTTGCCGTTAAACTCTTTTTTACATTTTGAAATAACTTATCTACTCCTTTTTCAAACGTTTCATTTTCTTGTGGCTCTGCATTAAATGCTTTTATAACTCTAACCCCAGACAATGTTTCCGTTAATCTTCCTTTTACTTCCGCATTAATAACGCCTCTATTTCTAAAAATAGGGCGAATATATTTGAACGCGTTTAAAGCAACTATTCCAAAAATAGCCACAGGTACCAATACAAAAAAGGTCATAGACGGACTAATTTGAATTAGTAGTATCATAGATATTACCGCAGTAATTGTTCCACCAACTAATTGAACCAAACCGGTTCCTATTAAATTTCGAACACCTTCAACATCACTCATTATCCTAGAAACCAATGCTCCTGATTTTGTATTGTCAAAAAAACGAATAGGTAATGACAATACTTTCTTTTGAACTTGTGCTCTTAATTCTGATATTAAGTATTGTGCTTGTAC
>MDTF01012266.1_pt1 | contig 25450 bp, 25 predicted proteins | sample 811191 | NCBI WGS metagenome assembly MDTF01 (sample SAMN05326649, study PRJNA326480) | marine metagenome | isolation source: seawater | place: Southern Ocean | collected 2011
ATGATTGTGTTTTTAAATATCTTCATTAACTAAAAGTTATTTAATATCTAAATTTAATAGTATAATTTAACAATAATAAATAATTGTATCAAATTCTATACATTTTCTTGCTTTAATTTAACTATACTCATAAGAATATATTAAATTAAACATGAACAATTTTAGTACCTTAAAATAATGAAAAAAAAGCTAATTCTAATAAGAGGATTGGGACATAGCGGTACCACTATCTTAGATACTATTTTGGGAAAGCATTCATCAATTGTAGGAATTGGAGAAGGAATTAGAGTTTTAAGAGGTGTCAAAAAAGAAAGAACAATGCCAAAAAGACTTCGCTCAAAAGAAAGATATGAATTGGAGTGCACTTGCGATAATTTAGTGCCAAAATGCAATGTGTGGGGAAAAACTATTGAACACATTATTAACAATGATGAAGAAAGTTTAGATAAAAAATTCAACTATTTGTCTGATAAAATTTATAAAAATTATGGAAATGAAATACTGATAGTAGATTCTTCTCAATCAGACCTCGATAGCACAATAAGCTTTAAAAACGAATATGAAATTAAAGTAATACTTTTAACTAAAGATATTCGCTCTTGGGTCACTTCTTATGAAAAAAAATATAATAGAAGTATACTTAGAAATGTTTTAACCTGGTATTTTGTAAACAAAAAAATAGAAAAATTCTTAAAGATAAACAATTTAGATTATTTAAAAATTGGGTATGAAGAATTTGCATTACACACTGAGGAAATTTTGCAAAAAATATTTTCTTGGTTAAAAATAAATAACGAAAAAAATTTACTTAGTTTATCCAAAAGCAAAAGTCACATAGTGGCAGGAAACAGAATGCGTCTTAATAAAAGCAATAATTCAAAAATAATTTATGATTCAAGCTGGAAGTCTAGAAAATCAAATATTTTTAGAAACTTATTATTTAGGTTATTCAATAAAAGAAATAACGAATTAGTTTATTCAAACATTAATAAAAAATAAAATTCTAAAGATAGGATACATTTTGACTAAAAAAGTTCTATCTTTAAATTAATAAAATATCTTGAAAGATTATTTTAACTAACTATATCCATTTAAAATGAATGATATTAATAAAATTAGAATTAGATCTGATGAAGAATTAAAAATTCAAAATGTTGGGCTTGAAGAATTACACCACATTTTAAATGATAAAAAAATTAAACATTTTTTAACTGGAGGAACTCTTCTAGGTGCTATTAGGGAGAAAAATTTTATAAAATGGGATTGGGATGTTGAGTTTACAATTTTAACAGATGAAATTTTTAGTAAAAAAGAAGAGCTAAACGATTTATTTCTTAAATCTGGCTTTCAAATAATCAGCTATTCGTTCAAATATAACAATTTTAAATGGGAATTAGAAAGGTATAATTTTATTTATGAATTAATTGGTCTTTATAAGGAAGGAGAATGGATGTACAGAAAAGGAAAGGGTACAAAAGTGCCAGCTTTTTTTTTTGATAAACCTTCTGATTTATCTTTTTTAGGTAATTCGTATCAAACTGTTTCAGAACCAGAAAAATATTTAGAATTTTGTTATGGTAATTGGAAAACTCCAATTAGAACTGCAAATAAAACAGAATATCTTACAACAGAATATCAACCACGATTTAAAAAACATAATATTTTTTTTCAGAAACTTAAAAATATATTTATTAAATTTAAAAAATTGTTTAACTAAAGATAATTTATAAATTTTTTATGAATTTTGAAAAGAAAAAAAGTAATATAATCAAATTTGATTATATTTAAGAATTTGACCTATATCGCATCATAATACACTTAAAGCATATTTTAATTTTTAAATAGATTTAATTAGAATAGTTTTCTTTGAAAGAAGTTTGCATTCTATTTTTTTTTTTTATCCCCAGCAAATCTTGCAATCTTTTTACCCGAGAACGAATATCGTTTTCATTGAATGGTGAAAATTTTTGATTATCCTTAAAAGGTATAAAAATACTTGGAAATAAATTGCCAAGTATTTTTCTTAAAATTTCTTTAAAATTTATAATTTTGCAATACAAATAAAAATTTATCCAATTATTTGATTCGGAAAGACTGCTATCATCTAAACTTTCCCAAACTTTTATAATTTTCTCAACTGCCAATTCATTATTATCAATATGTAATTTATTAGATAATTCTTCAGAAATTTTTACTTCATTTCTTTTTTTATCACTTGTCTGTGAAATTTTAAAAAGTTCATTTGTTTTAACCAAAAGTTCCTCTTTTGACTTAATATAGTACCCTAAAGTATTAGCTAATCTATGAGTATATTCCATTTCAAATGGGCTATATGTTATTACTGGTTTACAAGATATTGTTGCTTCAATCGCAGTGGTACACCCATTATGCAAAACCGCAAATGCATTTTTCACCCAACCTGTAATAGAATCCTGTCTAATAACATGTACATTAGGAATATCTTTAAGAAAAATTTTCCAAGCGTTTATATCTTCAGTTGGATGTGGCCGCAAAACTATATCGTAGCCATTATTATTTTTGGAAAGATGTTTTATAGCTTCAATAAACTCAAAAAGCTTTTTATAATCTTCACTCCATTTATAAAACCAATTTTTGTATAGTTTTGGGTTACGTTCAAAATATCCTGCTTCTGATTGAATTTTAATATTGTGATGAAATGACCTAAAATTTGTACACGTTAAATTTGATGAAACCAACAAAAAAGGCTTTTTTAACATTCCTTTAGGGTTAATCCAGTAATCAAAGAAAAGGGGTTTCCAGAGGTCTACTCTTGGAGAACCAGTTTTGTGGATCTTGTTTGAATTTTTTGGATAAAATTTTTTTAGAGTATCCGTATCATCTTTTCCCCATCCAAAAACTGCAGAAGATTGACCAATAGTTAAGTCTGAATACCTATTTATTGCAAACTCATCATAACCCGTTTGGTCTATGCCTGACTCCTCGTCTATACTGGTAACTAAAAATTTATTATCAATGAGTTTTTGATGTCTGTCAATTTTAGCTTTACTGGGTGTTAGAGATTTAGTTAGAAAAATTCCTGGGGCAAGAATTTTAAATTTTATGCCTCCTGTTATTTCTTTTAACCTAGAGACTATTACCTGATGCCCTCTTGAGGCAGCTAAAAGACCTAAGAGAAGTTTGCCATCTAATTCTCGATGTGATATTTCGTTGTGAATATAAATGTTCATTATTTAGACTGTATAAGAGTAATATAAGAAATTTTATTTTTTTATATTATAACTCAAAATTCTTTTTTACTTTATAATATACGATGGGCGATTAAAAAACGGAAATTTTATAATTTTTTTTTTCTTCATCATAAATTTTAAGGTATTATTTAAGGTATTATTTCATGTAGTAACATGATTTTGGTTTTTATCAATCCAAGTCTTAAATTTAGAATTTATCATCCATTCTGAATTATTATTACTATTATAAATAAACCCTGGAGATACTTTTACTCCATCTTTAATTCTTAAATCATCTTCTGCCCAATTATTGATCTTTGGTAATATCTTGTAATATTCAGAGTATTCATAGGTTGTGTCACTATCTTCAATAGAAATCATCTGTTCATGCAATTTCTCACCTGGACGTATACCTATAATTTTATGCTTAGCTTGTGGAGCAATCACTTTAGCAATATCTGTGATTTTCATTGAAGGAACTTTTTTAATATAAATTTCTCCCCCAACCATATCCCCTAAAGCATGCCATACTAATTCAACACCTTGATCAACTGAAATCATAAAACGGGTCATACGTTCATCAGTAATGGGTAATTCCCCTTTATCTTTGATCGACAAAAAAAATGGTATTATTGAACCACGGGACCCCATCACATTTCCATATCTAACTACAGAAAAAATTGTTTTATGACCACCTGCATAAGATGAATTGCTTGCTGTAAACAATTTATCAGATGCTAACTTAGTTGCCCCGTAAAGGCTAATTGGGCTACTTGCTTTATCGGTTGAAAGTCCTACTACTCGTTTAACTTTTTGGTCAATGCAAGCATCAATTAAATTCATCGCTCCATTGATATTTGTTTTAACACACTCAAAAGGATTATACTCTGCAGTAGGAACAATTTTAGTTGCTGCTGCATGAACAACAAAATCAATATTATGTAAAGCACGAGAAAGACGCTCTTTGTCTCGCACATCACCAATAAAAAAACGTACTCTTGGGTCATCTTTGAATAATTTTGCCATCTCCCATTGTTTAATTTCATCACGTGAAAAAATTACTAAACGTTTAGGGTTGTATTTTTTTAGAGTAAGTGGAACAAAACTGTTACCAAATGAACCTGTGCCACCCGTGACTAATATAGAAGAATTTTTTAACATATTTATTTAATTAACTATTAGCACTTTTTCGAAAATCTTCATTTAAATTAATTAATTCATCAAAGGTTCCCTCATTTTTTAGCTCACCTTTATCTAATAAGAAGACTTTATCACATTTTTTAACAGTACCTAATCGATGAGCAATTAATATGATGGTGATATCTTTACCTAAATTATTAACTGCATCCATGACTGCTTGTTCTGTTTGATTATCCAACGCGCTAGTTGCTTCATCTAGAATTAATATTTTTGGATTGTGATATAATGCTCTTGCGATTCCTACACGTTGACGTTGTCCTCCTGATAGTCTAACTCCACGCTCACCTGTAATTGTTTCATACTTTTTAGGTAATTCATTTGTTACAAATTGATGTAGATTTGCAATTTTAGCTACTTTTTCAACCATATCTTGGTTTATATCTTTAGGATCTACTCCAAAAGCTATATTAGCTGTTACCGTATCATCAGACAAATAAATATGTTGTGGCACATAACCAATAGACCGTTGCCAAGATCTCACGTTTTTTTTTGTAATAACTTTTCCATCAACCTCTAAGGTGCCCTTCTGAGATTCGAGTAGTCCTAAAATTATATCAATAGTTGTGGTTTTGCCGCTACCTGTTGAACCTACAATCCCAACAGTTGATCCAGCTGTAATATTTAGACTTATATCTTTTAAAGTAGTTCGTGATGTGTTTGGATAGCTATAACATATATTTTTTAATTTGATAAATTTGTTAAAAGATAAAATTTCTTGGCTCTGATTCTTATTAAATGGTTTTAGTTTTTTTATATCAAAATACAATTTATCAAGTGAAGGCCCAACAAAAGTAAGCTGAGTAAAAGAAGCATATATATGCTGAAGGGCTGGCAACAGGCGGTAGCCAGCAAAAGCATACAAGCTTATAATTGGTAAAATGCTAATAAAACTCTCAGATTTACCTATTGTAGAAAGTATTATTATTAACATACCTCCAAAAATGATAGCTTCTAAAAAAAAACGAGGCAATTGACCTAATACAGATACTGAGGCTTGTGTTTGCGCAAAAATTTTAGCTGAGTTAGAAAACTGTTTTATAAATGTTTGCTCTAAGCCACCAACTTTAACTTCTTTACTAGCACCAAAGGCTTCACTGACAGCAATATAACGTGACTGATTACTTTTTAAACGTTCTTTTCCAATACGATCAAGAAAACTTCGAATAATATAAAAAAGAATTATATAAGTTCCACCAAGAGAAAAACAAACTATTATAGTCAATTTTGGATTAACGATAATCAATAAAACTATGAGTGTAAATGTAATTATTCCTTTAGAAATTATCTCCATCAATGGTTTTACTCCTCCTCCAACCACTGTAGCTACTTCTGATAAAATAGTTTTACCTAGATCAGCACTATTACGACTCAAGAACCAACTGTAAGGTTGATATAAATAATCTTCAATTAAGCGTTTACTAATACTATAATTAATCATTTGAACAAATCTTACTTGCGTATAAGCAGTAATAGCCTTAAAGAGCAAAGATATAACTAGTAATACAAACACTATAATTCCTAAAACAAAAAGAAATTGTTGGCTATTTTCAATTCCATATTCTTTTGAAGTTTTAAACATGAAATTTAAAATTTCATTTGTTTCAATAAGATCAGGATTTGTTAGCACTGACATAAAAGGTAAAATAGATGCCACACCCAACATCTCAAAGAAAGCTACTATTAACATCATAATCAATAATAACCCCAAACGATTGCGCTCCAGCGACGTTAAAAGAAATAAGAATTTTTTTAGGGTTATCATATACCTTAATCAACTAATAATTTTAAATAAATTTAAAAATCTATTTTAATTAATAGAAATAAAAAATTGAGATTGATTTAGTAACATATACTTTATTTTTAATAAAATAGGTATGATAATATTTAATTTATCATGATAAACAAGATATTAATAAAATATGATAATTAAAAATCTACAAAAAAAAATTTCAATTCAAAGTAAACTTCTATAATTGCTGATAATGTCATTGCTTAAAGTAGAATACTTAAAATATCTTTATAATTTTTGGCGTTTCAAAAAAAAACAGAAAAAGAATATATTTACTAAAGAAAAATCAAAATTTATTGACAAAAAATACAATCAATTAAAGAAAAAAAGAAAATTAATATTAGCAACTCAAGTTGGAAGAGGTGGAGGGAAGTGGTTGGCTGATATGATTAACTCAACAAAGGGAGCCTACGCATATGGAGAAAGGAATAGAATAAAAGAATCTTATTTTAGATATCTTCGATCCTTTAAGGATAAATCATTTGACAAATCAATGATTAAAATTATCAAAAGTGAGGCAATAAATGATTGGGAAAAAAATTATACAAGCTATATATCAAGTCCATATTTTTCACATGGTTTAGATTTTTTAGATAAAGAATTAAAACCAGATAAAATTGTAATTTTAGTTCCAACTTTTAAACATTTAATAAAATCTTTTAAAAATAAGAATTGGTATAATGGTAAAAAATTTTATTATAATAAGCAAAAAAAAATTCCTAGGGAATTTCAAAATAATCCTAATCATTTTTATGGAAGATATTTAAATTTTAATTTAAGCAGAAAGATAATAGATAAACTTACACAATTACAAAAAATATCACTCTTTGTAAGCAAAACTTTAGGAAAAATTTTTCAGGAATGCAAAAAAATTGATAAAAAGAAAATTAAAATTTTTGATCTTCGAAAAGCTGATCAAAATTATAGTTATTGTAAAAAGTTTTTAAAAAATATAGGTATAGAATTATTATTAAATAAGAAGAGCTTTTTATCACTTAAATATAACACTTCAAGAAATCATGAAAATAAAAAAATTTTTATTGGCGCTAGTGAAATTAATTGGATAAAAGAAAAAGAAAAAGAATACAATAAGATAAAAAAGCTTTTAAATTTTTACAAAAATTAATTTTATGAATAATTTTAAATGAAAGCATTAATTTTAGCAGCTGGAAAAGGAACGAGGCTTAGGCCTCTTACAAATAAAACACCAAAAATATTATTAAATTTTGGTAATTCAAATATTTTGGAATATCTTTTTGGATGCTTAAAAGAAAATAATATCAATGAAATTTATGTTGTTACAGGGTATAAGTCAGATCAAATTAAAAAAAAATTTAATGGTAGAGTAAACTTAATTTATAATAAAAGATATCAAACTACCAACTCAATTTACTCACTTTTTTTAGCTAAGGAAAAACTTTATAATTCAAATTTTTTATTAATAAATGGAGATATTATAATAAGTAAAAAATATTTTAAGATAAATGAAAAAAACAAAAAATATTCTTTTACTTATGGTATTAAAAAGAAAAGAGTAAAATTAGGTGAAATGAATTTGGTAATTAAAAAAAATAATGTTAAGAATATTGGTAAAGATATTAGCTCAAAAATCTCTGATACTGAAAGTGCACAAATAACTTACTTTAGAAAAAAAGACTCAAAATTACTATTTAAGAATGTTGACAAACTAATTAATAGTAATCAAAAAAACCTTTTTCCAGCATCAGCTTATGAAGATATTATAAAAAAATCTTGCTTAAAAATCAAATATGTAAGTAAAAATCATTGGCTTGAACTAGATAATCTAACTGATTATAAAAAAGTAAAGAAAGTTTTGAAAAATAAATTAAAAATATCACAATTTAAAAACCTTTAATAAAATTTATGAAAAAAAAATATTTAAATATTTCAATCTCAAATCTTGAAAAATTAATATTCAAAAAATCAAATGAATTTTTAGATATAGATTCTTCAAAAATTCTTGCAAAACTAATTGTTAGAGCTGAAAAAATGAAGATCTTAACTCATGGAATTCATTACTTTGTTCATTCAGTACATCCATTACTTAAACAAAAAAAAATATTTTTTAAAAATAAAGTAATAAAAAATTTTGTCTACACAGAAGCATTATCTGATGGTGCAGTAGGAATTATAAATACTTTTAAATGTTTAAACAAAGCAAGTGAGATAGCCAAAAAAAGAGGTTTTGCTATGTTTATTGCAAAAAACCCTGGAAAAGTTGGAGCGCTAAGAGTTTATTGTCCGGAAATCATTAAGAAAGATCAGCTTATTGTATTACTAAAAAATACTGCCCCAACACAAGGAACTAAAAAAACAAAAAAAGCTGTAATTGGAACCAACCCTTTAGCAATAGGTATTCCAGGTAGTAAATTTATCTACGACTCGTCAACTTCAACAGTTGCGACTAATTCGATAAGATTAAAAAATAAATACAACGAAAATTTTGCTCTTAATGTGGGATTTACCAAAAATTTAAGTCTAACTAAAAAATCAAAAATTCTATTAAATAAAGGATCGTATCTCAATACATTTGCAGAAAATAATTTTTGGTTTAAAAGTTTTTATTTAGGTGTTGCAATTGAATTAATCGGGGCTTTATGTGGGGGTAATACATCTTATAGAGTTGGAGAAAGTAAAGGCTCGAGACTTTACTCTCAAGAGGGTATGCTAGGAATTATAATTGATAAAAGCGTATTTCCTTCATATAAAAAATATAAAAGTGAAATGAAGTTACTAATAAATGAATTAAAAAAAATGAATTTGAGAATACCAGGAAAATTAATTGATACAAAAATTATTAGAGTTTTTAAGGAAGACTTAGAAAAAATTCTCGCTTAACTAATTTTATCAAAATATTTATTTTTTTTTAATATATAGAAGTAAGTTTTCTGTACTTCTTCCAAAATCTATATAAGAAAATATTATACCAATTATTTTTCCTAAAAAAAATAAATGAGAACCCTCTAAAAATTTCTTCTCTAAAATATTAGATAATATTCCTTTGTAACGTACATGTTTTATAAGTATAAGATCGCTATCTAGAATTGGCTTAATTTCTTTCAAACAATTATTTTTTAACTGAATAATTAGATGTCCTTTATTATTGATTGAATTAATTAGGTTGTGTGCTGCAATTTTCTTTTCATCAACACTTTTTATATGTGCAATTGTATGGGTAGAAACAACAAGATCAAATTTATCATCAATCGCTAGACCCTCTGGCTTAGATAAATCACCTGCAAATAACTTTGTATTTTCAAACTTATTTAAATTATCCATGGCAGTTTTAGATGATAATGTTTCTTCAGATAAATCAATTCCAGTATAATCAGTTTCTCCAAAAAATGCCCTAAATTTTGCATTGGCACAAGCTACATCTAAAACATTCTTATACGGCTTAACCGAATTTATCATCTCCACAAAAGCTCTACGAAATTTATATTTATATGGTCTCATAATTTTTAATTTGTATTTTAGTTATCAAATAATATTATTAGAATTTATAATTCTGAACTATATAAATGCAAGAAATTAGTTACGTAGTTTATTTTGATACATTAAATATTTAATTTAGCAAATTTAGATATTTTCTATTTATATTTTTTGAATTTGTGTCACCAAAATAATATTTAATAGTTTTTGTGTGTTTTTGATTATTTATAGGAAAAAAAACTTTTTTGTTTATCATATTTAAAATTGTTTTTTTCATATTTTTTTTTGAAGTATAAAGAATATCCTTATTAAATCTAAGTAGATACTTTTTTAATTTTGAATTATTTTCAAAAAATGGAACCATAACAAATTTGCCATTAATTAATGCTTCAATTGTTGATGTTGAATTATGACCAATGATTATATCAGATTGATTAATAAATTTTTCTGCTGATCCAGATTTGAATATTTTTATTCTTTTGTCTAATTGCTCATGAATTTTACTTTTCGAATTATGTTTTATTTTAACTCCAATATTTAAAGATTTATCTTTTGAAAGCTCATTTAAAATCTCGATAGATTCACTATAAGATTTGTTCCAATTTAGATTTATAAATTTTCTATATTTTGGAAACCCTCTTCTTTCATCAAAATTTAAAAATAAAATATTTTTTACTTTTTTGTAAAATTTTTTTTTTAACAAATAGTCTTCTATCCTTGGATTTCCATTCACAACTATCTTTTTTGAAATTGATTTGTCAATTTTTAAAAAATTTTTTTTAGTAAAATCATTATAAACTGAAATCTTTGAAAAATTTTTTAAACCTTGGCGAAATTTTATTCCTCTTTTCTTTAAATGGTACTCTGCGTCTGTGTCTGGTTGGACACCTTCTTTGTGCCATAAAATAACGGGTAAATTATTTTTTTTACATACGGCATATAAAGTTTGCTCTGTGGAATAAGTATAATTAAAAGTAATAAAACTCAGATTTTTATCACTGAGAATTTTTTTTAAATGAAAAATAACATTTATCAAAAACTTTTCATGTTTTTTTTTATCATTCGCTTTTTGATTAAAAAAATCTTCATCTGTCACTAGATGAGTAAAATAATCGAAAAAAGATTTTTTTTTACTTGAAAAATAAAATAAAATTACTCTAAAAATACCTCTTCTTAAAAAAAAAAATTCTTTATCATGATTTGATGATTTGTAGATTATTTCAATATCCCGATTACCAATTTGTCTAAAAAGCACAATAAAAGTTTTTTTAATTTTCTTATTTTTTTTAATAAACTTAGGCTTAAAAAGTTGAATTTTTATCAAAAAAGCACAAAAGCTTGGTAAATTAAAAAAACAACAAATTAATACTAAAAAATGTAGTAATTTATTTTTTAAGAATGAAAATTTTTTTTTTATCAATTGTTATGCATTAAGATAATATTATTTAAAATTTACTACGCTATTTACTCAAAAATTTTATTTTACTTTTAAAGTATAAAGAATGTTTAATATATAATTAATTAATTACACTTATTATTTAAAAAATTATAAATCTCAACAAAAAAAATAAATGATTAAATACTTTGAAAATTTAGAAATTGTTGTTAAATTTTTCATAAAATGTATAAGACTATATGGTCAATCTTGATTTAAAAAAAACTATTGAAAACTCAATTAAAGCAAAAAAGTCCCTACTTTTAATTGAGGATAAAATTTCTTTAGCAATTAATACAATATTTAAAAAGTTATCAGATGGAGGAAAGATTTTTTTATGCGGCAATGGAGGTTCTGCCGCAGATGCCCAGCATTTAGCTGCTGAATTTATGGTAAGACTAAATCCAAAGGTAAATAGAATGCCAATACCTGCTATTTCTTTGGCTACAGATGTATCAACTATTTTAGCATGTGGTAATGATTTTTCATTTAATAAAATTTTTTCTAGGAATTTAGAAGCTCTAGGTTCAGAAAAAGATATTTTAATAGCTATAAGCACCTCAGGTCAATCTAAGAATATTTTGGAAGTTTTGAAAACTTCAAAAAGAAAAAAAATTTTTAGTATTGGGTTTTTGGGAAATGGTGGGGGAAAAGCAAAAAAAATTACTAATCTAAACTTAATAGTAAAAAGCTCAAATGTAGCAAGAATTCAAGAAACCCACATATTGCTTGGTCATTTTATTTTTAATGAAGTTGAAAAAAAAATCTTAAAAGAGCATAAAAATACTAAAGATAAAACTTTAAAGCAAAGTTAACAAGTAATAATTAAAAATGTTTGTAAATATTGATGAAATTTTTTTCATAAAAAAAAAAATTACGCAAAAAAAACTTAAAAAATGCATATCTATAATTTCCAATCAAAAAAATTCTAAAATTCTTAATATAAAAGAAATCTATGAAAGTTATAATTTAAAAAAAATAAACTTTCCTCATGAAATAAAAGAAAAAGATATAGATGTTATTATTAAGACAAAATTTAACAAAGATTATAAATATGTAAATTTAAATAAATCATTAATACTTTGTAAGGAAAGCAAAAAAATTAAATCTACACTAAAAAAAGTTTATTACTATAAAGTTGATAAAATAAAATTTTTTCCAAAAACTTATCTCTTAAGAAAAATTGTTTTTCAGAAATTAGCTAAAGGAAAAATTTATATACCAAATAATTTATCAGAATTTGGTTCAAGTTTATTAAGTAACATAGCATTTTTAGTAAATAAATTATCTTTACGTAATAACTCTAAAATAAAAGTCTCCACTTATTTAAATCTCAATAAATTTGATAAGAAAGTAGATAAACTAAACTCAAAAATAATAAGTGTTTTTACTGAATTTTTAAAAAAAAATCCCCAAGAAACAATAAGGCTTTCTTTAACTCATGGAGATTTCAAATTTGAACATCTTTTCTTAATAAAAGGTAAATTAGAGTATGTTATTGATTGGGACTGCATAGGCGTAAGGTCAATTTTTTTTGATGTAATGAATTTTTTTATACCTTGGTTTCATAAACGATCTTATGATTATTTTGAAATAAAAGAATATATTCTAAAATTTATTAAAAAATATATTCCTAGTTTACAAAATGATATAAAAAATAAATATGAAGTTTATTTTTCTATTTATGCATTAGAAAGATACAAACGAATACAAAATGCTAGAACTGCCAAGTTTAATATAAATGAAGCTCACAAAAGATATAATGATTTATTTAAAAAACTTGGCTTAATTAAATTATGATCTAAGCGAAATTAATAATATTTTGAAGAACTCTAAATAACTATTTACAATTTTTTGCTAAAAAAAAAGTATGATTATCACCATCAATATTTTCTAAATAACCTGAAGATAAATAATTAAGTTTAAAAAAAGATTTAATACCATCTAAATCATAAAAATAATCTTTTCCATATTTTTGATTATTTTTACCATAAACGGCCAAAGAATGAATTAAGTAAGTCTTTTTTTTTAAAGCATTATACCATTTAACAAATTTTTTTAATTCTGGTAATATATACCAAGTAACATCAGATAAAATTATAATATCTGGATTTAATTTTTCATATAATACAAAGTTTGAAAAATTACTTACAAATAAATTATTTTTTAAGTTAGGATATTTTCTTTTAGATTTTTTTATTACAGTTTCAGAAATATCTGTTCCATATACTTTAAATTTATTTTTATATAATTCGTTAGAAATTTGAGGAAAACCACATCCAATTTCTAAAGTTGTCATTTTCCTTGATTGTTTTATTTGATTACAATAATTCAATATAATTTGATAATTTAGATTTTGACCTAATTTATTTTTTTTTAATAAACTCCAAGGGTCAGAAAACTTTTGATACATTTCGTCAAATTTACCAATAAGCTTTCCATCTTTAACTACCAAATCTTGATATTTCATCTCAAATAGATTTCTAAACTAAAATATTATATAAATAATTATTACTTTTAAACATTGAATATCTCACAAATTAAGTTACAAGCGACGCATGTCAATTTTTTTTATTGCTGAAGTTGGAATCAATCATAATGGAGATATGAAAATATGTAAACAGTTAATAGATTTAGCTGTTAGTGCTGGATGTGATGCAGTAAAATTTCAAAAACGAGACCTAGATAGTGTCTATACAAAAGAGTTTTTAGATAGTTTGAGAGAAAGTCCTTGGGGCAAGACTCAAAGAGATCAAAAATTAGGACTTGAGTTTGATAAAAATGATTATCTGGAAATTGATAAATACTGTAAAGAAAAAAATATTGAATGGTTTGCATCAGCTTGGGATTTAAATAGCCAACTTTTTTTGAGAGAATTAAATTGTAAGTATAATAAAATTGCATCAGCAATGTTAATTAATACTGAATTGCTTGAGATGGTAGCTGATGAAAAAAAACATACATTTATTTCAACAGGATTAAGCACTATGAATGATATTGAGAAAGCAGTAAATATTTTTAGAGAAAAAAATTGTCCATTTGAACTTATGCATTGTGTATCAACGTATCCAATGAAATATGAAGACGCAAATTTAAGAACTATTTTAACTTTAAAAGAAAAATTTAAATGTGATGTTGGATATAGTGGTCATGAAACTGGTTTATTTGTATCTATTGCAGCTGCTGCACAGGGAGTATCTTCAATTGAGCGACATATTACACTTGATAGAGCTATGTACGGTTCAGATCAAGCTGCTTCACTAGGCCCCCCAGGTTTAAAAGAACTTGTACCCACTGTTAGGAAAATTGAGAAAGTTATGGGTGATGGTACTAAAAGAATTATTGATGACGAAATACCAATAGCAGAAAAATTAAGAGCACATCTTAAAAAATAAAATCTACAAAATTACTATAAAAAACTTCCCTTTTGAAATCTATCTGCAGGATTTCCTGCTAATTTTCTATTTCTATTTTTTTTCCAAATACATCTTTTAATTTTTAAGTTTTCTTTAACCTGATTTTTTTTCTTGAAGGCTAGTTCAAAAATATAATTTTTTAATTCTTTTAAATTTTCATCAAGCTTATTATCAATTTCAGTTTTTTTTACTTCATTAAATTCATTTAAAAGGCTTTTATAGTTTTCCCTTTTACTGGTCATTTCTTCCAAAGTATGATTATCATTTATCTTTCTTTCTAATGTAGCTTTAGGCTCAACATCGATATAAAAAAAACCATCTGGTAAAGGAAAAAATTGTTCTAAGGGTAAAAACTTATTCTTAATATTTGGAAATTCTCCCCTTAATTTATCTGTTGTGTATCTTTCAAATATAGTGATTCCAAAACCTGAATCAGCATAAGCCATTCCAATTCTGTATTTTATGTACTGATCAAATATATCTATCATTTGACCCATAAATGAAAAAAAACCTTTAATTAATGAAATGTTCTTTATAAATTGAATATTTATAATTTTTCTCATAAATCCTGCTAAATACTTTGTTGCTGGTATTAATGGAACCTCTGATTTCATGTTAATAAATACAGGGTCTAGTTTGTGATAATCTTGAATTACACGCTCACAAATTGTTGTTTTACCAGCACCATCATTGCCAACTATAGCTATTGCTGGCATTGGGCTATGATTTTTTGACCATTTTGCAAAAGATCCAAACATTAAAGCATATATAAATTTTTTAGATTTAATTAAATTTTTTAATTCTAATTTTCCAGCAAATGCTTTCCTTTTATTTTGTCTAATGAATCTTTTTTTAAACCAAAAATTTTTTATTTCTTTGTCATATTCAAAATCTTTAGCATCATATTCAATTAATTTTTTGATCCAAATTTTTTCTTTTGGTAAATATTTTGATATTAGATTATTTAAATATTCAAAGTCATCTGGTTTGAGTGAATTTATTTTATTTTTAAGTTTGAATAATTGTTCATATGAAAAAACAATTCCCTGGGAAAAATATTTAACTAATTTATAATAAATTATAGCTACCGATTCTAAATGTTTTAAGCCTGTTTTGTTACATTCGGTTGCTTGATTAAAGTGTATTAAATTTTCATTTTTCGTTTGTGGTGAAAATAATGATAAATCTTCTATATCCAAAGTCATAAAATCTAGAGACTCTTTGGAATTTATGTAAAATCTATACAATCCAGCGTCTCTTTGATTAAGTATTACATCTTTATTTTTTTTAAAATTAACAAAATTTGTATTTGAAATATAAAAAGTGTCTACGTCTCTTCCACTAAAATCCTCAAAATTTTGACAATCCTGCATTAAAACTACATTGCAAAACCTTAATATTTCAGTGATAGTTTCTTTTACATCATTAATAACCAATGTATTTAAAGAATTCTTTTTCTTAGAAAATACTTGATTATTATAAAATGGAAGTAATTCAAATTTTTGGTTTATCATTTATATTTTATTGTATGTGATTTATAGACAAATTATCATAATTGAAAAAGAGTTAATTTATAAGTCTTAAATTTCAGTTTATATACAGGTTTAGTTAAATTATATAATCATACTAAGTATATTTAATTATTGGTTTATTCTATAAATCCACTAAAAGAAAGCTTATGCAAAATAAATTCAAAATTTCATGGAGCCCAAAATCTCATTTTTATTCTTTAAAAGAAAAAAAAAGTATGATGAAGCTTTTAGATAGCTCTAAACCTTTATCAGGAGGTGAATGGTTAAACAAATTTGAAAATAAATTCCTAAAATTTATAAATTGTAAAGGAAAAGCTTATGCGGTAACAAGTGGTGCAAGTGCAATAGAATTAGCCGCAAGTGTTCTTAAACTAAAACCCTCTGATGAAATAATTGTACCCTCTCACACTTATTGTGCTTCAGCACTACCATTTACAAGATATAGCGCAAAATTGAAATGGGTAGATATTAATAAAGATGATTTTACTATTGACGTTAATCATCTCAACAAAATTATTACTAAAAAAACTAAAGCTATTGTGGCAGTTCATTTATATGGTTTACCTTGTGCAATAGATAAAATAAAAAAAATTTGCATAAAGAAAAATATAGTTCTAATTGAAGATTGTGCTCAAGCCTTAGGATCTAAAATAAAAGATAAATATGTTGGAACCTTTGGTGATATGTCGATATTTTCTTTTCAGCAGCAAAAAAATATGACCACTCTAGGTGAGGGAGGCATGTTAATAGTTAACAATAAAAAATATCAAAAATATATATTAGGGCTAAGACATAATGGTCACAGACCATATCCAAATAAAACTCATTATTGGCTTCCTGCAATGGTTAATGTGTATGAGGATTTAGAAGGAGTAACTCCATTTAATTTTCCAATGACAGAGATTCAAGCCTGTGTTGGTTTTCATTTACTTGATCGAGTAAAAAATCTTAATAATATGAGGAATGAAAGAGCAAAAAAAATTATAGACTCACTAAAAGAGTTTAAATTTATTAAATTTCAAAATGTTAAGAAAGATTTTTATAATTGTTATCATTTACTACCTGCATATATAGACAGAAAAATTAAAAATTTTTCAAGAGACAAATTAATTGATATTATGAGTAAAAAATATGGTATTCAGTTGATAATTCAATATCATCCACTAGATAAGTATCATTTATTTAAAAAATATAGAAAGGGTAATAATAAACTAAAAAATACCTATAATTTTTATAATAATATGTTTTCAATTCCTAATCATGTTTGGATGTCAAATAAACAATTTCAATACTTAATTTTAAGTTTTAAAAAAGAATTAAAAAAAATTAAATATTTTGAAAAATAAAATTTGTTTAATTTGTTGTAGGGGTGGTTCACAAAATATAAAAAACAAAAATATAAAAATTTTTGCCGGTAAGCCCCTTTTGGCTTGGATTTTAGAAGAAGCAATTAAAAGTAAAGTTTTTGATAAAATAATCCTTTCAACTGACTCAAAAAAAATTGCTAAAGTTGGAGCAAATTACAATATCTTAATTCCTGGGTTAAGACCAAAAAAGTTGGCTTTATCAACTTCAAATCAATTCGATACTCACAAATATATTTTTAAAAAATTAGGAATTAATAATGAAAATTCTATAGTTTGTAGTTTGTTAAATAATCCATTTATAAATTCAAATTTAATAAAAAAAAGCTACAAAATATTTAGATCATTTGATTATAAAAGAATTGTAGTAGATTATACAAAAGTAGATGGCGACTACATTGCTTTCAAGCAATTTAGCATTAACAAAAATAAAATTAAATTTATTAGTCCAAAAAAGTTTCTTAATCTAAAACTTAACCGACAAGAATTAAAAGATTTATATGTATTCATACATAATATTAGATGGGGTCGTCCATCAGATCTAGTTGATTATGAAATTTTCAAAAAAAATTTATTGAATAGTGGGTATGGTGTTAGACTATCCAAATTAGAAAATTTTGATATTGATGATATGGAAGATTGGATTATTGCAAGTAATATTTTTAAATTATTAAAAAATAGTAAAAAAATTTAAATTCAGAAAATTATCCTTTTAGTATAATAAAGTACATGTTACATTCTTGATTAAGCAAAAATAGTTGACAAACATAAAAAAAAATTAAATTAAATATGAATTTAAAAAAAGATAAAAACTCAAATAAGTATGAAGTTATTTTAGAAAACTCAAAGCATTTTACAAAGGCTTCAAAATTATTCAATAACAATGGATTCGTAATTCTAAAAAAAATAATTCCAAAATCATTAATTAAAAGAATTCATTTAGAATTAAAAAAAATAATAAAAAATGAGAATAAAATTTCTAATAAATTAAGAGATATTCATTTTTTTAAAGATGGATCTGTTAGTAGTGCTCACAATCTTATTGAATATATTCCATCATATTCTTTGCTTTTAAAAATTCCAAAAATTGAAAAATTTGCAAAAGAAATATTTGGTGAATTATCTAAAAAACATTTCAATTCATCTTACTTTGCAAAACCAAAAAATCAGGGATTGGAAACCAAACCACATCAAGATAATGCTTTTTTTTGTATGGAACCACCTGAGGTGGCTACTTTTTGGATGCCAATTACTTTTGCAAATAAAACAAATGGCTGCCTATATTATTACCCAAAATCACATACTCTTGGAGACATAAAACATAGACCCGAGGGTAATCTTGGTGCGTCAATGAATATACCAAAAAAAATAATTAAAAAAGTTAAGCAAAAATTTATAAAAAAATATATAGAACTTGAATTGGGTGATTGTGTCATACATAATTCACAAGTTGTTCATGGAAGCGATGCAAATTTTAGTAAAATAGATAGAAATGCGTTTAACTTTTCGATTGCTAGCAAGCTAGCTATAAGAAATGAAAATCTATATAAAAATTACCAAAAAAATCTCTCTCTATTTCTGCACCAAAAAAAAAATAAGAGAATAACAATTGAAAAGACCTGAAACTATAGAGATTAAAAAAATTAGTGTTAACAATTTTATTAATAATGTTTAAAAAATTTTATTTTTAATAAAAAGTATTAAATTATATTGTTTAAATAAAAATTTAATTTATGCCCTCAAATAAAAAAATAATTAAAGATACAAGGTTTAAAATTTTTTATATTTCACCTAGAATAGTGAAATATTGTATTGCATCATCAGATCACTGCGATTATACGCAATTTGAATCAAATAAATTTCATCCTCATGCGGCTCAAGACAGGGGGGTTTTTAAAGAAGATTTAAATGGATATATTAGAATAATTAATTCAAGTTGGGATAAAAATCCTGGAATTTTGTTCTCAAAGCTTGATGAATATCAGTCATTGCTTAATCACTATTTGGGAAAAGAAAATTGGAAAAAGTCAAAATTTGCTCAAAGATATTATAATTTTTTAAAAATTAAAAATATTCCTGATAGAGGATTTGCAAGTGCTAATAATTTTCTATCAGGAAGAGAAAAACAAATAGATAAATTATTTGAATCTATTTTAAAAAATAATATTTATCCAACTAATATAGAAAATGATAAAAAATTGTTTATAGATAATATTTCTTTGGCACTTACTAAAAATGAAAAAATATATTTTAATAATCGTGGGCATCACAGATTGTCTATTGCAAAAATACTAGGAGTAAAAAAAATACCAGTTAAAATTACTATAGCAAAATCAATTAAAATTTTAAAAAAATTTGTTTCCTAAATAAAAATCAATACTTAATACAAAATCTAATATATTAAATTTAGTATGTCTCCTTTTGCTTTTCTTTTTAAATGCACTTCACCTAGGTGGCAAACTATTGATCCATTTATATTTGCCCTAGATTGATAAAGGACAACTTTATCATTTTTTTTCTTAATTTCTTTAGTTACGTAAGTACAGAGCATCGGCTGATTTATCAATGGGTATGGGGTAAAATCTTTCATAGATTTTAAAAATCTTTGCTTGTTTATTTTTACAGAATAAAAATAATCTTTGTAATTATCTAAAATTGCACTTAATGAATACATAATATGGTAAGGACCTGTCATCTTTTTATTTATGTGATTTTGTAAATTTAAATAAAAACTGTTTATTTCATTTTGGGGCAATACATTGTAAGTTAGAAAAGCTGCACCAGTTAATCCAAATAAACCCTTGCATGAACTGAATGCTGCTACTTCTGATAAATCATGATTTTTTTCTAATCCAATTGATGCTGTTGCATCTAAAGCTAATTTGGATTTAAATTTTTTTTTAAATTTATATAAATTTTCTATAGGTATTTTAAAACCAGTACTTGTTTCAACAGGGCAAGCAATTATCCAGTCATAGTTATTTTTTAAATTATTTAAATTTTTATAATCTACATATTCTATATTTTTAATATATTTGAATTTTGATTTTGCAAAAAAAGCCATATCTTTTAATCTTTCAGAATAAACACCAGTAGCAACAATTAAAACTTTTCCATAAATAAAATTATATATCATTATCTCGATAGCCAAACTTGCAGATCCTTGGAGTCTAGATATCTTATTGTGACCAGAGATTTTCTTTATTTTATTTAGCACAGAATTTTCTAATTTAGCATATTCTTCATCTCCTCTTCCAAAACAAGGTTTAATATTACTTATATTTTCATAACTTAAGCTTGAGGGTCCTGGAGTAAAAAGAATTTTATTCTTATTAAAAATTTTAATTTTTTTTTTTAAATCAATCATTTTGTATTTTTTTTTCTACAAATTTATTTTTTAATTCTGTCATTTTTTCTTTTGGACGAGAAATGTCTTTTCTATGGCCTTTTTTGCAAATTATTTCAATAAAATAACTTTGTTTAGACTTTAATGCCTCTAAAATTAATTTTAATGCCTGGCTTTTATTTTTTGCTAATTTCGAATTTTGATAACCCAAAGACTTTGCTATTTTATAAAATTTTACATGGTTACTAGATGTGTCATGACCACCAACAGACTCATGTGATTTATTGTTAAATACAACATGTATTATATTATTATATCTGACACTGTTCGTTAGTGCTCCTAAATGCATTGTGATTGCACCATCACCATCAAAGCACAGTACTTTTTGTTTACTATTATGAGCCAAGCCATAAGCTACTGAGATAGCATGTCCCATTCCACCAACACACATGAAATTGTTTATTGTGTCCTCTTTCTTTAAAATTTCATATAGCTCTCTTGATAATATTCCTGTTGTTGAAATAGAGTTCAGGTTTCTGGGAAGATTTTTAACTATATGTTTTAAAATTTCCTCTCTTTTATAAAGGTTGTTTTTATTTTCTTTTTTTATTTGTAAATTTTTTTTTATTTTAAAAACATTTTTTCTAACTAATAGACAAGATATCTTGTTATTATTTTTTGAATATGTTGTGAGTTTTTTTATAATTGCTTTGTAATCAGTATTTTTGGAGACTATATTGTATCGTATATTCATAGACTTTAAAAAACTTTCTGTGAGATTTCCTTGCGTCATATGTTGTGGTTCATCTATAAGCATTTTGTTTCTTTCGCCTCTCCACCCCATAATTATTAACAATGGTATATTAAAAACTTTTGGATCAGCTAAAGACAATATGGGGTTAACCATATTTCCTAACCCAGAATTCTGTAAATAAATAACAGGTATTTTTCCTGTTTTAAGATGATATCCAATGCCAATACCTACAGCTGCTCCCTCATTTGCTGCTGTTATGTGATCATTTTTATAGGTATTTTCAAATTCAAAACATAAATTTTTTAATAAGGAGTCTGGAACACCAGTAACAAAATTAAAATCATTTTTTTTTAGACATTTTATAAAAGTATTAATATCTATCACAATTTACTTTGTACCAGGAATTAGATTAAGTATTTCTTTAATACTCAATAAGAATTTATCCGACTCATATGATCTTCCATATTTTAAAATATTTTTTGCAACACTATGCATTGCTGGGTAAGATGCTCTCAGCATATGATTTGCATAAATTACAACATCAAATCCATTATCAATTAATTGACTTTCTTTAACTTGATTAAAACTTGAGGGAACTACCACTAAAGGTATATCTTTAAATTCTTTTTTAAATTTATTAGAAAATTTAAAAATTTCTTTTGGATTTTTATCTTTACTATGTATCATCACTCCATCAGCACCTGCATTTACATAATTTTCTGCTCTTTTATATGCATCACCAACCGACTTATTAAGTATTAAGCTCTCAATTCTTGATATAATCATAATACTATTTTTTGTAGCTTTTTTTCCTATCTTAATTTTTTTTGAAAATGCTTTAATGGAGTCTTGCTCTTGCTTTACTTCTAAGCCAAAAAGAGAATTTTTTTTTAATCCTTTTTTATCCTCCATAATAACTGCTGAAATTCCAGCATTTTCCAATGTTTTGATATTAATTTCAAAGTGTTCATTTTTACCCCCTGTATCAATATCCATAATTAATGGTTTAGTAGTTACATCAAAGATATCATTTATATTCTTTAATCTTTCTCTTAGATCTAAAACTTCTATATCTGGTTTTCCTCTTAAAGTAGAATCAGTTAAAGAGCTTGACCAAAAACCATCAAACTCTAATCTTTGTCCTTTTTTTTCAAAGAAAATATTTTCAGCAATTAAAGCTGAAAGGGGACTGTGTGTTTCTAAAATTCTACATATTTTTTTAGACTGTAAGATTCTTTTAAAATAATCTTGTCTATTGCTATTAATTAAACCATTTCTAAACATATTAGATTGCAAGCTAGAACTAGAAATGTTTTTGGTATGAGGTATCTCAATTAATTTTCCATTAATTTTTTTTAAAGCCTTTATTGCTTCTAATTTTAATTTTTGGCCATCTTTACTTAAATTCCAGTCATCCCCATGAACCATTATATCTGGTTTGTATTTTAAAATATTAGAATTATAGCTCCATTCATTTTGAGGAACAATTTTTTCAACACCTTTTATATTTTCTAAAATTTTCTTTCTTGAATCAAAGTCTAAAAGAGGAAGTCTTTTATTTGAAGATGCAGCTTTGTCAGTAAGCAGTCCAACTATCAATTTTCCATAATCACTGGCTGCTTTAATTAAATTGATATGCCCATGATGAATGATATCTAATGATAAACTTATATATACTATTTTTTTTTTCATTTTATTTTTCTTTGTTAAAATTTTTTTTTGCTAGTCTCCTAATCATACTGCTACTTATATTTTTTGTTCTTTTAAAAGTTACTATTTTATTAGTAAATTTTCTCTCTTTATAGTCAGATCCCTGTATTACTATATCTATTTTTTCTTTATCTAAAAATTTCTGATCTAAAATAAAATTCCCAGGTACTACTTTTTTAACATATTTTATACTTAAGAGAACTTCTTTTCTTTGAGAAAAATTTAATTCTGGTTGTATTTTTTTAAATTTTTTTAAATCTTTATCTGAAGTTAAAGAAATAATTAAATCTCCATATTTAGCTGCTTTTTTAATTAATCTGATATGACCATGATGAATAATTGAACATGACATGTCCACTAAAACTTTTTTTCTTTTTTTTAAAGATCTACTAGTTATCTTTTTCATATAATTTTATATATTAATTGATTCTATAATTAATTTTAAATTTATAAAATTTATTTTTTACATCTATCAACCATTTTTTATTATAGTTATAAGACTTATCATCTACATAAAAATCAAAACTTGGTTTAGTCATATATAACTTGTGGAATTTAAGCCCCCATCTTCTAAGTTGCTTGAATGTTTTATCATAATCATATGATTTCACTTTTTTGAAATCATCATTAAATCTTCCAGCATATCTAGCAGTAAGAATTTTAATATAATATCCCTCATCAAATAATCTATTAATCAATTTGATTACACTTTTTTTTTTGGTTTTGATTTTGAATATTTGTTTTTTATTGTTTTACAAATAACATTATCTATATCAAAGCAAATAATTTTTTTAACCATAAGTATTTATATCTTAAAAAAAAAAATTCTACTATTAAAATAAATCAATATTATTGTTATAGAAATATACATATAAAATAAACACAGATCAACATTTCATAGTCATTTATCGTTTTTAGAAAATTTAAAAAATGTAATAGATAAACTTGATCTATTAAAGTTGCAGAAGATTGAAAGTATTATTTTCAATAAATTAAAAGAAAACAAAAAAATATTTGTTTGTGGTAACGGTGGATCTGCATCGGTTGCCGATTATTTTTTTAATTCACTTTCAGTGCTATTCAAAATCTTGAAAGCTAATTGCTTGTCCTTTGCTAACCTTTTTTAATAATGTTTTTCCTAATATTTTTTCATAATACTTTGCTGAAAGACCCATCCCTGGTCTAATTCGTCGTATATCGTCTGCTTTTATTATGTGTCCTTTGGAGAGATCTTTAATAAAATATAACGATCTTCTAAAGACTTTGCTGCCTTCTTCAGCCTCTTGCCTGTTAAACCCTTGCTTTCCTAAAGAAAGCCAAGAATCTTTCGTATCAATACAAAGTTTTTTTAAGTCCTCAGGTTCTAGAGAAAATTCACTATCGGGTCCCTTATCTTTACGACTTAATGTAAAATGTTTTTCAATTAAACATGCACCTTGTGCAACTGCTGCAACTGAGGCAGTTGTTCCTAAAGTATGATCAGATAAACCTGAAATAACATTAAATCGATTAGCTAAATTTGGTATTTGTTTAATATTAGCTTGATCCATTGGTGTGGGATAGCTGCTGATACAATGAAGTAATATAAGTTGTAAACATCCAGCTTCACGAGCAGTTGTTACTGCTTCATCAATCTCTTCTTCTGATGCCATGCCTGTAGACATAATTATAGGTTTTCCAGTTTTTGCGACATAACGAATAAGAGGTAAATCAACTATTTCAAAAGATGCAATTTTATACGCAGGCGTATTCAACTTTTCTAATAAATCAACAGCTGTTTCGTCAAAGGGTGTCGAGAAAATAGTGATTCCAATTTTTTTTGCATGTTCAAACAATGCTTCATGCCACTCATATGGTGTTTCTGCCCACTTATATAAGTCATAAAGTTTAAAACCATTCCACAACCCTCCCTTGATCATAAAATCTGGCAAATCACAATCAATAGTCATGGTATCAGCTGTATAAGTTTGAAGTTTAATAGCATCAGCACCACAACGCTTTGCTTCATCTATAGTTTTTAAGGCACGCTCAAGAGAACCATTGTGATTAGCTGATAGCTCTGCAATAATATAAGGTGGTTGATCTGGACTTATAATACGATTATTAATTTTAAATTTCATATATTTAAATTATTTTTTAATTATTATCATCTGGTTTTATAAAAAGATAATACTTATAACCATTTATTTCAAAAAATGCTGGGTAACGATCATTATCAACAACTCTTAATAAATTGAACTGC
>MDTF01015174.1_pt1 | contig 25450 bp, 22 predicted proteins | sample 811191 | NCBI WGS metagenome assembly MDTF01 (sample SAMN05326649, study PRJNA326480) | marine metagenome | isolation source: seawater | place: Southern Ocean | collected 2011
TATTTTAATAATCTCTTTTTCTTTATCAATTAAAATTTTTTCAATATTTTCTATATTTAAATCTGTGAGTTTTTGAATATTTTTTTCAAAATTTTTATTTTGATCTTCAGAAATAACTTTGTCTTTTAATTTTTTTTTTAATTCTTCATTTGCTTCTCTTCTTATATTTCTGATAGCAACTTTTACTTTTTCACCCATATTCTTTAATACTTTAATTAGATCTTTTCTTCTTTCTTCCGTTAAATCTGGAATTCTTAGTCTTATTATTTGACCATCTGTTTGAGGGTTAATTCCAAGTTCGGATTTTTGTATAGCACTCTCTATAAGTTTAGTATTGGCTTTGTCCCAAACTTGAATAGAAATTAATCTTGGTTCGGGAACACTTACAGTGGCAAGCTGTTCGATAGGCATTAACTGACCGTAGACATCAACTTTAGTTGTGTCCAACATATTAGCATTTGCTCGCCCTGTTCTCAAAGTAGAGGTATCTTTTATGAATGATTGAATGCTTTTATCCATCTTTGATGAATAATTTTTATCATTAAACTCGTTGCTCACCTATTAAATCCCTTCTCCAACTTTGTATTTAATAAAATCTAAAATTTTAATTTCATTGTTTGATGAGTTTTCTTTTAATATATCAGAAACTTTTTTTTTGGGATCCATAATCCAAATCTGGTTTAAAAGGGAGTTGTCATTTAAAAATTTTGATATTTTGCCTTTGGAAATTTTATCTGCTATTTCAATTGGCTTACCAGAATTGGTTATCTCAGCTTTTATTATCTCTAGTTCTTTATCTACAATTTTTTTATCAATTCCATCTTTATCTATAGCCAAAGGATTAGATGCTGCAATGTGCATTGCAATTTTAGAACCAATTTCATCATTCTCACCTTTCTTAACACCTTCTAACTGAACTATAGAAATTATTTTTCCAATATTTTTTTCTATAGCTGAGTGTACATAAAAATAATTTGTACCTTTTAAATTTTCAAAAAAACTTGCTCTTCTAATTGTAATTTTTTCACCAATTTTTGCGATAAGATTGATAAGGTTATCTTTAACTAAAATATTATTTTTCATTTTAGAATTATCAATTTTTTCCAAAATACCCTTAGAAGAAAAATTAATCTCTGATAACTCTTTACAGAAATTTATGAAATCTTGATTTTTGGCAACAAAATCTGTTTCACTATTTATTTCAATTATAGAAATTTGTCCTGCATCTTCTTTTACAAGGGCCAAACCTTCAGATGCTGTTCTGCTCATTTTCTTAGAGGCCTTAGCAATACCTTTTTTTCTTAAAAATTCGATTGATTTTTCTATATCACCTTTAGTTTCATCTAAGGCTAACTTACAGTCTTTAAAACCAACGCCAGTCATTTCTCTTAGTTTTTTTATATTATTTAGTAGATCTTTGTTTGACATTAGGAGATGTTATCGAAAATTTTTTTTCTTTTTCTTCAGATGTTTTGTTTTTTTCTTCTTTTTCCTCTGAACCCTTAATAAATTTTTCTGCGTCTTTTATTGTACTTTTTAATAACTCACAATAAAGATTTATAGATCTTCTTGCGTCATCGTTACCTGGTATTGGGAAGTCAATTCCTGTTGGATCTGAATTGGTGTCAAGAACTGCTATAATAGGAATTCCTAATTTTTTTGATTCAGCTACCGCTAAAGATTCAATGTTTGTATCAATTATAAAAATTAAATCTGGAGTTTTTTTCATCTCGGCTATACCACCTAAGGATCTATTAAGTTTCTCTCTCTCTTTACCAAATTTTAAAATTTCTTTTTTTGTAAATCCTAAATTTTCTTTTGATAACTGATCTTCTAATTTTTTTAGTCTTTTTATGGAGTTTTGAATTGTATTCCAATTAGTAAGCATTCCGCCTAACCACCTATAATTCACAAAATACTGGCCAGTTTCTTTTGCAAGTTCACTTACTTGTTCTGATGCTTGTTTTTTTGTTGAAACAACCAACAGTTTTCCACCACTAGAAATTACTTTATGCACTTGGACTAATGCATTTTTAAGAAAATCTACTGTTTGTGTTAAATCAATTATATGTATTGAATTTTTTTCTCCAAAAATATATTTCTTCATTTTTGGATTCCACCTCAGTGTTTTGTGTCCAAGGTGAACGCCTGCTTCTAATAATTGTTTTATATCTACTTTTGGTACGTTCATATTTTTTTTCCGGTTAATCCACCACAGTAATTCCAATTTAATGGACCGGTAGGGCAACACCCTTGTAACTGTGTGCGAAATTAATCTCTGATATATACAAACAAGCTAGAAAATCAACACTCTAAACAGTTATTTTTTCCACATATTCCTTAGCTTTTAGGGTTTTTAGATGTTTTAAATCAAATTTTCTATTATTTTGAAGAGAATAATAAGCTTGTTTATTTTTGTCTTTTATTACTAAATTAATCTCTGTATCACCATGTGCTGATAAAAGGTCGCGAATTTCATCTAAGTTATAGTTACTTTTAAGCTCTATTGTTACTTTTGAGTAAGGTTTATTTATTACCTCATCTAGACTTATTATTTTTTTAATATTAATTCTTTTTTTTATATTATCTCCAATAATCTTATCTTTCTGAAGAGTTAAAACAAAAGACTCTGATTCTTTAAGTTTATCCCTGTTAGATACGAGAATTTCAGCAAATAAAAATAATTCAAATTCTCCCTTCTTGTCACTAAATTTTACTATTCCGTAAGGGGTCCCTTTTACACTTTTCTTTTCCTGTATTGACATTATTGTTCCCGCTACTAAGCTTTCATCATTGTCGCTTTCATAAAATTCGTTATAAGGGACTATTTTTAATTGATTAAATACCTCTACATATTCATTTAATGGGTGATCAGAAAGATAAAAACCTAAAGATTTAAATTCTTCTGTTAAAAGCTCTTTTTGCTTCCAAGGTGTAGAAGGTAAAAAATCAAAGTCTTTTTTTACATTAACTTGGTTTTCAAAAAGATTTGATTGGTGGCTCGTTTTATCATCATTAATAATCTTAATTTGTTGTATTATCTTAGGTATAGAATTTATGATTCTATTTCTATCAATATTGAATTCATCAAAAACTCCAGCTTTCACTAAACCTTCTAATTGTAACTTATTAACGTTTTTTGAGTCAACTCTGTAAATAAAATCAACAAAAGTTTTATATTCCCCATTTTTTTTTCTTTCTTCTACAATGTTTGAAATAGCTTCAAAACCAACACTTTTAATTGCACCTAGACCATAATAAATTTTTCCTTCAATGGCTTTAAATTCTGCAAAACATTTATTTATAGAAGGTCTAATTATCTCAATATTTAATCTTTTTAATTCCTCAACAAATTCTCTTAATTTAGATGTATTAGTTAATTCAGTTGTCATTGTGGCCGCTATAAAATCTTCCTTATGATAGGTTTTTAAATATGCTGTTTGATAAGCAATTAATGCGTATGCTGCTGCGTGACTTTTATTAAAACCATATTGGGCAAATGGTTCAATTTTTGTAAAAACAAAATTAGCTACATCTTTTGCTATTCCATTTTTTAAAGCCCCGTTTATAAATCTTTCTTTTTGTCTATCCAATTCAGCTTTTTTTTTCTTACCCATTGCTCGTCTTAAAATATCTGCTTCACCAGCTGTAAAACCTGCCAATGTTTGAGCAATTTGCATCACTTGTTCTTGATAAATAATTATCCCATAAGTTGGCTTTAATATTTCTTTTAATGTTGGGTGAATATAATCAGGTTCTTTTATTCCATTTTTACAATCATTATAAACAGGAATATTGCTCATTGGACCGGGCCTATATAAAGCTACGAGAGCAATAATGTCATCAAATTTATTTGGTTTCATTTGTTTGATTGCTTCTCTCATGCCTGCGCTCTCTAATTGAAATAATCCAGTAGTTTCCCCGGTGGCTAAAAGAGAGAAAACTTTTTCATCTTTTTGATTAATCTTGCTTATGTCTAAATTTATTTTTCTTAATTTTAGTCTTTTTAATGTCTTGTCGATCACAGTTAATGTTTTAAGCCCCAATAAATCAAATTTTACAAGTCCAGCATTTTCAGAGGAATACATATCGTACTGAGTTGATGGTAGAATTAAGTTTGAGCTGTGGTCAACATAAAGCGGGAATTGTTCGGCTAACTTATTTCCTGCGATTACGACTCCCGCTGCATGTGTCGCCATATTTCTATTTAGACCTTCAAGTTTTAAAGATAATTCTAAAAGCTTTTTAACTTTTATATTATTTCTAACTTCCTCTTTAAATCGTGGCTCTCTATCTATTGATTCTTGCAAAGTTAAAGGTCTTGAAGGATCAAAAGGAACCATTTTGCATATTTTGTCTACATGACCATAAGGAAGACCAAGAACGCGACCCACGTCTCTTAAAACCATTCTTGCTTTTAATTTTCCAAAAGTAATTATATGCGCTACACCACCCTTGTATTTAGTTTTAAGGTATTCAAAAACTTTATCTCTTTTTTCCTCACAAAAATCGATATCAAAATCTGGCATTGAAACTCTATCTGGATTTAAAAATCTTTCAAAAATTAAATCAAATTCAATAGGATCGAGATCTGTAATATCTAAGGAGTATGCCACAAGGGAACCTGCTCCAGATCCTCTTCCAGGTCCAACAGGAATAAGATTTTTTTTTGCCCATTGAATATAATCAGAAACAATCAAAAAATAACTCGCGTAATCCATTGAATTAATTATATTAAGTTCATGGGATAACCTATCTTCATAAATATTTATGATTTCATCTTTTGTTTTTTTAGTATCTTTTTTTAAAATAAAATTATTGATTCTGTTCTTCAAGCCTTCTTTGGCTTGTCTCACAAGTTCTTCTTCTGGTGAATTACTTTGATCGTTTGCAATCGATGGTAAAATAGGTTTTGATTTTTTTGGCTTAAAATTAAATCGTAAATGAAAATTATAATTATTTTCTAATGCTTCAGGTATGTCAGAAAATAGTTTGGATAGTTCATCATTTTTTTTTAAGTAATGTTGATTGCTATATCTAAATCGATTTTTATCATCTACAAAATTTTTTTCCCCAATACAAGTAAGTGCATCATGCGCTTCAGACATGTTACTATTTAAATAGTATACTTCTTGAGATGCAATAAGTGGAATATTTAATGACTCAGAGCAATTCAATAAATGATTTTCAAAGTTTTTTTCTTCATTTTCATTGTGTCTTTGAATCTCAAAATATATTCTATCATTAAAATGAGATTTCAATAAATTTACAGTTTCATTAAAAACTTTTATTTTATTAGCATAAAATAATTTGCCAAAAAAATTTTGATAATTACCTGTCAATAAAATTAAATCTTCATTATTGGAAATTAAATCATTTAATTCACAAGAAGGATCTTCTGTTTCTTTATTTTTTAAGTAGCTTAAAGAAGATAATTTAGTTAAATTTTTATAACCTTTTTCAGATTTTGCGTATAAAGTTATTTTTCCCACTATATTATGAGCTCGAAGATTTATTTGGGTGCCAATAATTGGTTGTGTTCCTACTTTAGATAACTTTTCAGAAAATTCTAATGCGCCACATAAATTATAACTATCCGCAAGAGCAATTGATTTAATTTTATTTAATTTACAATATTCAGCTAATTCATCAATTTTAATAGCACCCTCACAAATTGAATATTGTGTGTGGATTTTTATATTATTGAAATGTTTATCACTGACGGGCATTAACTCGTTTTATATCACCATTTGAAATAAACAACTTGTAATCAGCCCTGTTAGCAAGTTCTCTATTATGAGTTGCAAAAATAATTGTTTTTTTTAGTTTTTTCAATTTTAAAAAATAAGAAAATATTTCCTGAGAGGTTCTAAAATCTAAATTACCAGTCGGTTCATCTGCCAAAATTAAATTAGTTTCAGATATTAACGCTCGAGCAATAGCTACTCTTTGCTGTTCACCACCAGAAAGTTCGCTTGGAAAATGATTTGATCTATTTAAAATTTTTATATCTTTTAATATTTTATTAGCTTTTTTTTCGATATTTTTTTGATTTTCACCTTTTATTATTAAAGGCATCATTACATTTTCGATAGCAGTAAAATCTGTAAGTAAATTATTATCTTGAAATATTATAGAAATATTTTTTCTTCTTACTTCGTCTTTTTGACTATCTGTTAAATTATTGGTTTCTTGATTGTTTAATAAAATTTTTCCCTTTGTGGGATCATCAAGTAATCCAAAAAGGTGCAAAAGAGACGATTTACCGGAGCCGGAAGGACCTACTAGAGCAATAAGGTCACCATATTTAATTTTTAGATTCAAGTTGTTAAAAAGTGCAATATTCCCATTAATATGTTTGTGGGTTTTTTTCAGGTTAATAGTTTCTAATAATATTTTATTCATATTTTAAGGCCCTAAAAGTTTTCATTTTTGATATACTCATAGCTGGTATGTATGAGGCAATAGCTGAGATAATAAGAGATAAAATAAAAATAATTGAAATTGAGTAAAAATTAATTTCACTAGGCAATTGTTCTAAAAAATATATATCAGGTGGAAAGATTTCTAAATTAAATACAGTTGATAATAAAACTCTTATTTTTTCAATATTTAAAGAAAATATAACTCCAAGAGCAATACCGCTTATTGATGCAAGGAAACCAATAGAAAAACCTGTTAAAAAAAAAGCCTTTTTAATTGAATGATTGCTTAACCCTAAAGTTTTTAAAATTGCTATTTCTTTTGTTTTATTTTTAATTAATATAGTTAATCCAGATATAATATTAAATGCAGCAATAATTACAATTAAAGTTAATATTATAAACATGACATTTCGTTCTACTTTTAAAGCACTAAAGAAAGATTTATTTAGTTCAGACCAAGTATAAATAAAATAGTTTTGATTAATTTTTCCTATTTTTTTTTTATATAAATCAGCTTCTAAAGGATCTTTTAAATATATTTCTAAATTTTGGTCTTTATCTTTTTTATCGAAAATCGATAATGCATCTTGAATATTGAGAAAAATAATATTTTGATCAAATTCTAAAAAACCAGTGTTAAAAGTTCCAGCTATTTTAAAATTTTCCTGTTTTGGTAAACTGCCCAAAGGTGTAGCAATAAATGCTGAGGACATTAAACTTATACTATCTCCCTCTTTTAAATTTAAATTAAATGCAAGCTCAGATCCAATAAAGACTTGATTTTCATTAAAATTCTTAACACTTCCACTGGATATATTTTTATTTAAGAAATCAACTATTCTTTTCTCATTCTTGTTGACACCTTTCAAAATAACACCTTTGGCATTATCATTGCTAATAACAATACCTTCTCCTGAATAGGATTTAATTAAACTTATATCTTTAAAATCTTTTTTAAGTTTAGAAATATAATTTTCATTAATAACAAAACTGTTGGGTTGAACCACTATATGAGGATTTAAGCCTAAAATTTTTTTAGTCAAATCAGTTTTAAAGCCATTCATGACTGACATAACAATTATTAAAATTGCTACACCTAACATAATTCCTAAAAATGAAAAAATAGAAATAATTTTGAGGAAACCCTCTTTTTTTTTGGGCCTTAAATTTCTTAATGAAATTAATCTCTCTGCTTTTGTAAACAATTTTTTAGTTTTTTAATTTAGATTGAATTTTTTCTAAGCTTAATATTTCACTTTTAGAGTTTAGTTCTTTAAATTCGAATTTATCTTCTTCAGATCTTGAACCAATAATAATTTGATAAGGAATACCTATTAAATCATGTTTTTTAAATTTGTTTGACATATTTTCATCAACATCATCTAACAATACGTCAATATTTTGTTTTCTTAAAACTTTGTATATTTTTTCTGCTTTTTCTAAGTTTTCTTTATTATTTTTGCTTATACTTGGAATAATAACGACATCAAATGGAGATATTGATTTAGGCCATTTCATTATATCGTTAATATAATTAGCTTCTATAGTAGCGCCAACAAGTCTTGAAACTCCAATGCCATAGGAACCCATTTTTACTGAAGTTTTTTTTCCACTTTTATCATCAATTAAACAGTTCATTGGTTTAGAATATTTGTCACCAAAATAAAAAATATGTCCTACTTCAATTCCTTTTGTTTTCATTTGATTTTCTTTATTTACTTTCTTGTTAAATTCTTTTTCGTTATATTTGTCATCTGTTACTGCATAAATATTTGCATAATCTTCTCTCATTTTTTGTAAAGAATCATCATTTTCTGCATATTTTTTTAAATCAATTTCAAATATTTTTTTATCTGCATAAATATGACTTTCACCCGTTTCAGCTAAAATTATAAATTCATGTGAAAGGTCTCCACCTATCGGGCCAGTATCAGCCGCCATCGGAATTGCTTTTAATCCAAGTCTATTAAAAGTTTTTAGGTAGGAATAAAACATTTTGTTATAAGATTTTTTTGCATCCTCATCTGTTAAATCAAATGAATAAGCATCTTTCATATAAAATTCTTTACATCTCATTACTCCAAATCTTGGTCTAATCTCATCTCTAAATTTCCATTGAATGTGATATAAAAGTTGTGGCAAGGACTTGTATGATTTAACACTTGATCTAAACACATCAGTTATTAATTCTTCATTTGTAGGTCCATACAACATCTCTCTACCTTGTCGATCTTTGATCCTTAACATTTCTTCACCATAGTCATCGTATCTGCCACTTTCTTTCCATATTTCAGATGATTGAATTGTTGGCATTAACATTTCCTGTGCACCTATAGAATTTTGTTCCTCCCTCACTATTTTCTCTATTTTTTTCATAATTTTAAAACCTAAGGGAAGCCATGAATAAATACCTGCGGAAGATTGCTTAATCATCCCAGTCCTCAACATTAATTGGTGAGATTTAATTTTAGCTTCAGCGGGTAAATCTTTTGTGATTGGTATAAATAATTTAGAAAGATACATTATTGTAAATATTCCCTTAGATTTAATAAATCAAACTTAACAAGATAATATATTACCATAAAAATTATTGTAGTTATTATCGTAGTAATAAAAAATTTTTTTCCTATTTTTGGATTATTTGGAGCTCCAAGATCATTTCCTTCTATCTTTTCTTTGAATTTTTCTTTATTTGATTGAATTCCTACTGGCAAAATTGAGAAAAAAATTATCCACCAAATTAGTACATAAACAATTATGGAACCAGTGATACCCATTAAATTCTAGCGATATTAATATTGGTAAAAGGTTTTTTTCCTGTTTTTTCACGTACAATTCTTCTGCAATTTTGTTTAATTGTTTCTATTAAGTTTTTTTGTTGATTTTTACTTTCTATAGAAAAAGTTTTACAAATATTAAAGATTTCATCTTCCATATCAAAAATAAAAGGTTCTTGGTCTTGGTTTTCTGGAATTCCTTTAAAAGAAATAATTGGTTTTTTTATTTTTCCATTACTAGAAACTAAAAGAGTAATTTCTAAATATCCGTTAATTGAAAGATTTTTTCTATCTCTAATAGATTGAGAATCTATTTCAACATTTATAAAACCGTCTAAATAAACTCTACCAGATGGTGCTTTATCAATAATTTGTGGGATGCTTCCTGGTAAAATTTTAATAATATCACCATTTTCAATTAATAAAGATTTAGGTACTTGCATCTCTTTTGCAAAATTTGCATGTTCTTTCATGTGTCTGTGTTCGCCATGAACTGGAATAACACATGCAGGTTTAACCCAATTATACATATCTTTTAAATCATCTCTATTAGGATGACCAGAAACATGAACAAACGCGTTTTCTTCACTTATAATTTCAATGTTTTTTTTTACTAATTGATTTTGTAAGCTATATAATTTTTTTTCATTGCCAGGAATAATTTTTGATGAAAAAATGACACAATCATCTGCCTCTAAAAAAACATCTGGATGAGAACCGTTAACTATTCTGTTCATCGCTCCCATTGGCTCGCCTTGACTACCTGTAGCTAAATATAAAATTTTATTTTTTGATATTTTTTTGGCATTTCTAGGTTCTAATGGTTCGATTACTCCTTTTAAATAACCACATTTTTTTGCTGCTTTAAATATTCTATGCATTGACCTGCCAACCAAGCAAATAGATCTTCCAGTTTTTTTTGCACAGAAAAAAATTGACTCCATTCTAGCAACATTCGAAGCAAATGATGTGACTAAAATTCTTTTAGTTTTTAATTCCATTATTCTTAATAAGCTGTCTCTTACATCTGACTCTGATCCAGCTCTTCCTTCGCTAAAAATATTAGTTGAATCACAAATCATTGCAGAAATGCCACTTTTACCAATTTTTTTTAATTTTTCCTCATCAATTTTATTTCCAATTAATGGATTAGGATCTATCTTCCAATCACCTGTGTGAAGAATTGTTCCTAAAGGCGTTTTAATGCTTAAGCCATTCGGCTCTAAGATTGAATGCGTTAAAGTTATAAAATCAATTTCAAAATCTCCAAGTTTAATTTTACTATTTAATGGAACAATTTTAAGAAATGGGGATATATCAATTTTTTTTTCTTTAAATTTTTCAGTAATTAATGCTGCTGTAAATGGGGTTGCAAATAATTTGCATTTTAAATTTGGCCAAATATGAGCAAGTGCTCCAATGTGATCTTCATGGGCATGAGTAAGCACAATACCTAATAAATCGTCTTTTTTATCAATAATAAAACCAGGGTCAGGCATAATTAAGTCTACACCTGGAATTGAGTCATCAGCAAAGGTTACACCCATATCTACAATAATCCATTTTTGGTTATCCTCTCTTCCATACGCATACAGATTCATGTTCATTCCTATTTCTCCCGAACCTCCTAAAGGACAAAAATGTAATTCTTCTTTACTCATATTAATTCCTTATAAACTTTTGAAATACCTTTGATAGTAATATTTTGATCAACTGTTGTTTTCTTTTTAATTATTTTTTTAAAAAATTTTGCGTACCCACCCGTTAATATAATTTTATATTTCATTTTCCATTTAGAGGTGATTTTATTTATAATATTATTAATTAAACCTTCGTAACCCCATGTAAATCCTGCGTTTAACGCTTCTTTTGTATTTTTACCATAAGTCTTTTGATTATTTTTTAAGCTAAACATTGGCAGTAAAGCAGTGGATCTGCTTAAATTTGCCATAGAAAGTTTAACACCTGGTGCAATTACGCCACCTTCATACACTCCTTTTTTTACAATGTCGAAAGTTGTTGCTGTACCAAAGTCTAAAATAAGACAATTTTTAAATTTTCTTGCACCTATTGCATTAGCAATTCTATCTGATCCTAATTGACTTTTATTTTTGACATTTATTTTTATAATATCTTTTAAATTTAAATCTTTGATTTCTATAATCTTATACTTTGTGTGTCTAAAAAAAAATTTTATTTCTTTAAATACTGATGGAACTACACTTGAAAATAAAATTTTAGTATTTGTATTTTTATCTAAAAGCTTTTTAAATAATTTTTTCGCATAAGTTTTTTTATATATTTTATTTGTTTCAAAAATAAAAGATCTTAAAGTCATAAACTTATGATTTAAAATACATATTTTCGTTGAAGTATTTCCTATGTCTCCAATAATATATTTCATAAATTATTTATACATTTCTTTTAATTCTAAATATGAGTATTTGTCTATTTTATCTAAAAATTTCTCATATTTGTTTTTTATTTTTTTTAGCAATATTTCATTGTTAATATTTTTTTTTATTATATCTTTTAATGAGATAGATAAAAAAAATTTGTCTTTTGGGTCTTTATTTGTATTCAAACCTATTCCAACGATTAAAAAGTTTTTTTTATTTATCTTTACAACTTCTTGTAAAATTCCACATACTTTATTTTTATTATACATTAGATCGTTAGGCCATTTAATTCGAATTTTTTTTAAAATAAATTTTGAAATAACGTGTTTCATTAAATAAGCATTTAAAATAGCGTACTGTTTAAAATTTATTTTTTTATGATCGATTTTAAAATAAATTGAAATAAATATATTGCCCTTTTGAGAAACCCACTTTTTCCCCATTGTTCCTCTTCCTTTTGTCTGTATTTGCGAAGATATCATTGCTGATTGTATTTTCTTTTTTTTAATTAGATTAATCGCGATATCATTTGTGCTTTTAACACTTTTAAATTTAAATAGTTTGATTTCCATTAACTTATAAATAATGAGCTAACTATAACATTTAAAAAAGATGGATATAAAAAGAAGCTTAACAAAATACCACAAGAGATCAAAATACTAACTTGAGCAGCTTTATTTTTTACTTCGTCAAAAGTTGTGACACTGTCGTCAAAATATATTGTCTTAATAATCTTTAAATAATAAAAAGCTGATATCACGGTTGTTAATAATCCTATAATAGCTAAAGCGTACATTTTTTGTTCTAGTACTGATACAAACACATAAAATTTTGCAAAAAATCCTCCAAGTGGTGGAATGCCAGCTAATGAAAATAGTATGATTAAAAATGAAATGGCAATTAAGGGATGTTTTTTTGAAATTCCTGAAAGGTCTGAAATATTTTCTTTATACTCGCCATCTTTTTTTAATAAATATAAGCATGAAAATGCTCCAATGTTCATTACTACATATATGGATATGTATACAATTGAACTTTTATACCCTGAGATAGCTCCAGTTGCTACACCAGCAAGAGCATACCCTATATGTCCAATTGAGCTATAGGCTAGTAATCTTTTAATATTTTTTTGACCAATGGCAGCGACAGCGCCTAATATCATTGAAGCAATGGACATAAAAATCATTATAGTTTGCCATTCTAATAAAATGTTAGAGAAAGGAATGAGCATAAATTTTATTAATAGAGCTAAACCAGCTACTTTAGGAACAACGGCAAAATAACTCGTTATTGATGTTGGGGCGCCTTCATATACATCAGGTGTCCACATATGAAAGGGAACTGCTGAGACTTTAAATGCTAGACCTACTAAAATAAACACCATTGCAAAAACTGCACCAGTATTTTCCTTATCTAATTGATTGGCAATTATATCAAAATTTGTTGAACCTGTGAAACCATATAACAAAGAACATCCATAAAGTAAAAGTCCTGATGATAACGCACTTAATATAAAATATTTTATTCCCGCTTCGGATGATCTTAAATTATCTCTATCTATTGAAGCTAATATATATAGCGACAAAGATTGAAGTTCTAATCCTAAATAAAATAAAATTATATCATTTGAACTGACCATAAAAAACATACCTAAAATTGAGATTAAAACAATAATTGGATACTCAAATTTATCCAAATTATTTTCAGTGATGAAACTTTTTGAAGAATTTAGAACAAATAAACTAGAAATAAGTATTAAAATTTTAAAAAAATTTGAAAAAGAGTCTCTTGTAAAACTTTCTAAAAATATTTTTTCTTCATTATTTGGGTTATTAAAAATTATCGCAATAGTTAATAAAATAATAAGAGAAGTTAGATTAAAAATTAAATTAAAGCTTTTTTGCGTAAAAACCCCAATCATTAAAATGCTAAAAATTGATAAAGTTAGAAAAATTTCAGGTAATAGTATGTTAAAATTATTTATCATTTTTTAATATTTCAAATTTTTAATAGCGATTTCGTAATTATTAATTAAATTATCTACAGGGATATTCAAAGTATCTATTAAAGGTGCTGGATAAAAGCCAAAGAAAATTACAAATAAAGCTAAAGTTCCCAGCATTAAAAATTCTAATTTATTAATATCTTTTAAATTTTTAATTTCTTCATTGTTTACATTTCCAAATATAACCCTTTTGGTTAACCATAACATGTAGGCCGCTCCTAGAATTGCTCCAAAAGTTGCTAACATTGCTACAGGGTAACTTTTTTGAAAAGTTCCTGTTAAAACTAAAAATTCTCCTAAAAAACCAGAAGTCCCTGGGAGACCTAAACCAGCTAAAGCAAAAATCAAAAATAAAAATGAGTACTTTGGTAAATAATTTACCAATCCTCCATAAGTACTTATCATTCTAGAATGTAGCCTATCATAAACAACGCCCACACATAAAAATAGAGCTGCTGAAATTAATCCATGACTGATCATTTGAAAAATACTTCCTTCTATTCCTTGCTTGGTAAAAGTAAAAATACCTAAAGTCACATAACCCATATGAGCAACAGAAGAATAGGCAATTAATTTTTTCATGTCTTCTTGCATTAAAGCAACTAATGAAGTGTAGATAATTGCAACAATACTTAAAAAATAAATTAATGGTGTAAAATACTCTGAAGCCAATGGAAACATTGGGATTGAAAACCTTAAAAAACCATACCCAGCCATTTTTAAAAGTATGGCTGCTAATATTACAGATCCTGCTGTTGGTGCTTCAACATGAGCATCAGGTAACCATGTGTGTACTGGCCACATTGGCATTTTAACAGCGAAAGAACTAAAAAAAGCTAACCACAATAAATTTTGATATTCTTTCGCAATTTTTATTTCGTAGATTTGCGTTATATCTGTTGTACCAGTCAACCAATAGATCACGATTATAGCAACTAACATTAAAACAGATCCTAATAATGTGAAAAGAAAGAACTTGAAAGCAGAGTATACACGCCGTTGTCCACCCCAAACACCTATAATCAAAAACATTGGTATTAAACCTGCTTCAAAAAATAGATAAAAAATAACTAAATCTAAAGAACAAAAGACTCCAATCATAAAAGTTTCTAAAACTAAAATTGCTATCAAAAACTCTTTCACTCTATCTTTAACGCTGTTAATGCAAGATAGGATGCAAATAGGAGTTATAAATGCGGTCAAAACAATAAATAGTATAGAAATTCCGTCCACACCTAATTTAAATTTTATATAATCATTTATCCAAGATTTTTCCTCTACAAATTGAAATTCTGCGGATTGTAAATCTAATGAGTACCAAATAAATAAAGATAATAAGAATGTAGCCAAACTACTAAAAAGAGAGACGTATATTGCACTGTTATTTTTTTTACTTTTAGATAAAAAAATAAAAAAAGAACTTATCAATGGTAAAAAAATTAAAGTTGATAAAATTGGAAAATTCATCTTAATTTAAAATTAAATATGTTATCAGCATTGACAAACCAATTAACATTACGAAAGCATAATCATAAATAAAACCACTTTGAAAAAGTCCCGCTTTATTTGATAATATTTTAATAAATTTTGAGATGCCGTCTGGGCCAAATCTATCAATTATGCCTTGATCGCCTTTTTTCCATAAAAATTTACCCACTTTTTTTGCTGGTTTTACAAAAATTATTTCATACAATTCATCAATATACCATTTATTGAGCAAAAAATTATATAAAGGTAAATTAGTTTTTTTAAATTCTTCTAAAATTTTAGTATTAGACACATAGTAATAAAATGAAATCGGTATTGAGATTACAACTAAAATTGGTGTAATTAACAAAAGCCACAAAGGAACTGAATCATGTTTTATTTCATTCAGAAAAAAAATTGAAGATTGCCAAAAGTCTCCACTATGGTGCCCAATTAAAGTTTCCTTGAAAATAAAACCTGCAAATATTGCTCCTATACTTAAAAGAAATAAAGGTAAAAGCATGATTATTGGTGACTCATGCGTATCATTGATCGAAATATTTTTATTATTGTAAGACCCATGGAATGTTTTAAAAAATAATCTCCATGAATACATCGATGTTAAAAACGCTGTAAAAATACCTATAGCTGTAGCATAATTTCCAAAAAATGAGTTTCTTAGATAAGAAAACTCAATTATTGCATCTTTAGAATAAAAACCTGATAAAAATGGAAAACCTGTTAAAGCTAAAGTTCCAATTAACATAAAAATATAAGTGTATGGGAGTTTTTTTCTTACTCCACCCATGTTTCTAATATCTTGTTCATCTTTGAATGCATGAATTACAGAACCAGAGCCTAAGAATAATAAAGCTTTAAAAAAAGCATGTGTGAACAGATGAAACATTGCAACATGATAGGCTCCAACTCCAACTGCAAAAAACATATACCCTAACTGGCTACAAGTGGAATAAGCAATAATTTTTTTTATATCATTTTGAACTAAAGCTACTGAAGCGGCAAATACTGCAGTGATCATTCCTACTATTGTAATTAAGTTTAAAGCTGTTTGAGAGTATTCGAATAACGGTGAACATCTTACTACTAAAAATACACCGGCTGTAACCATGGTAGCAGCATGAATTAATGCTGAAACAGGTGTTGGGCCTTCCATTGCATCTGGAAGCCAAGTGTGGAGTAAAAATTGAGCTGATTTACCCATTGCACCAATAAATAAGAAAATACTAATTAAAGTAATTAAAGTTACTTCAAAACCAATAAATACTAATTTTTTTTCTAAAAATTGAGGAGCTAATTTAAAAACTTCATCAAAATTTATAGTTCCGAAATAAAAGAAAATTAAAAAAATACCTATTGCTAAACCAAAATCACCTACTCTATTCACAATAAATGCTTTGATAGCTGCATTGTTAGCAGTTTCTTTTTTATACCAAAATCCTATTAACAAATAAGAGCATAGACCAACCCCCTCCCAACCAAAAAATAATTGTAAAAAATTATCTGAAACTACAAGAACTAACATGGAAAAAGTAAAGAGTGACAGGTAGGACATAAATCTGGGTTTATGTTGATCATGGCTCATGTATCCTATGGAATAAATATGCACTAAAGCTGAAACAAATGTCACAACTACAAGCATTATAGAACTTAATGGGTCAATATTGATTGACCAATCAGCTACAAAACTGCCTGAGCTAATCCACTCAATAATTTTATAATTACCGTAAATGTTTTTTTGAATCCCGTTCCAAAACACAACAATGGATAGAATTGCAGAAATGCTTACAAATAAACTTGTAAATATTTCAGAAAAATATCTTGTAAATGATTTTCCTAAATAACCAATGATTGAACCGAATAATGGAAGAAAAATTATAGCGTATTCCATTTATCCTTTCATTCCATGAATGTCTTCAACTCTAATGGAACCTTTATTTCTATAGTAGATAACAATAATTGCTAGTCCTATAGCTGCTTCTGCGGCTGCTACTGTTAAAATTAACATTGTAAATATTTGTCCTACTATGTCACCAGAAAAAATTGAAAATGATATTAAATTGATATTTACAGCAAGTAAGATTAATTCAATCGACATTAAAATTACAATTACATTTTTTCTATTTAAAAAAATACCTATTATCCCTAAAAAAAATATAATTGCCCCTAAAGTTAGATAATGTCCAAGACCGATCTCAATCATCAATTTTTACTCCTTTATTCGACTCCACATCCTTAAGTTCAACTGCTGAGACAGGGCTTCTTGATATTTGAGTAAAATAACTTTGTTTTTTTACACCTTTTCTCTCTCTAAAAGTTAATAGAATTGCTCCTATCATGGATAGCAAAAGAATTACTCCAGCCAACTGAAAGAATAAAATGTAATCAGTATACATCACTAAACCTAATTGATGTGTATTAGAAACTTCAGAAATAATTAAAGTGCTGCTAGACATTAAATTGTCTTTATATTTCCACCCACCAACAACTACTAATAATTCAAGAAAAATTAATAAACTTACAATTAATCCTACTGGAATATGTGTGGATTTTTTGCCGATAAACCATGACTGTTTTTGCTCAGCAACATTTAGCATCATAACTACAAATAAAAATAAAACTGCAACCGCCCCAACATATACAATAAGAATAATCATCCCTAGAAATTCAGCACCAACCATTATAAATAAACAGCCGACTGATATAAAATCTAAGATTAAAAAGAAAACTGAATTAACTGTATTTCTTGATGTAATTACCATTAATGATGAAAATATTGCTATTACAGAAAAAAAATAAAAAAAAATAGAATGAGCTAACATTTATCTGTAAGGTTTATCTAGCTTTATATTTTTTGCTAAAACTGATTCCCATCTATCGCCATTATCTAATAATTTTTTTTTATTATAATACAACTCTTCTCTTGTTTCTGTAGCAAATTCAAAATTTGGGCCTTGCACTATTGCCTCTACTGGGCATGATTCTTGACACAAACCACAATAGATACACTTAAGCATATCAATGTCGTATCTAGTTGTTTTTCTGCTTCCGTCAGCTCTCTCTGCCGACTCTATAGTTATTGCTTGCGCCGGGCAAACTGCCTCACAAAGTTTACAAGCTATACATCTCTCTTCACCATTAGGATATCTTCTCAAAGCATGCTCGCCTCTCATACGAGGACTTATTGGTCCTTTTTCAAAAGGATAGTTTAAAGTTTTTGATTTTTTAAAGAGTTCTTTAATTGCCATAGATAAACCAACTACAAATTCTATAAGAAAAATTGTTTTTAAAATTCTACTCAAGGTCATTAGAAATTTCCTTTTGGTAATTTATCAAAGTAAAATAAAAAACTTGCTGTGAGAATTAAATATATTAATGAAAATGGTAAAAGCATCTTCCAACCTAATCTCATAAGTTGATCGTATCTATATCTTGGTACAATAGCTTTAGTTAAAGCAAATAACAAAAATAAAAATAAAATTTTTAAAATCATCCAAATCGGTGAAGGAATTAAATTGATTGGATAAATGTCAACTATAGGTAGCCAACCACCTAAAAATAAAATCGAACCCAGAGCACACATCAATAATATATTTGCGTATTCTCCAAGCCAAAACATCGCATACATCATTCCTGAATACTCTGTTTGATACCCCGAAACTAATTCTGCCTCGGCTTCTGGTAGATCAAATGGAGGTCTATTTGTCTCCGCAAGAGCAGAAATAAAAAAAATTACAAACATTGGAAAAAGAGGAATTACGAACCAAAGTTCTTGCTGTGCCAATACAATATCTGTTAAATTTAGTGATCCAACGCAGAGAAGTACATTAATTATAATTATACCAATCGAGACCTCATAAGAAACCATTTGAGCAGCGGATCTGATAGCTCCTAAAAATGGATATTTTGAATTAGAGGCCCATCCACCCATAATTATTCCATAAACACCAAGTGAAGAAACGGCAAATAAATAAAGAATTCCAACATTAATATCTGACAAGACGTATTCTTCGCTCATGGGAATTACTGCCCATGCAATTAAAGCAAGCGTCATCGTTACTATTGGCGCTAAGACAAAAACTACTTTATTTGCACTTGCGGGGATTATTACTTCTTTAAAAATATATTTTAATGCATCTGCTAATGTTTGAAGAAGACCAAATGGACCAACAACATTTGGACCTTTTCTTTTTTGAACTAAGCCCCAAACTCTTCTGTCTAACCAGACAATCATTGCTACAGATACTAAAATAGGTACTAATAAGAACAAGATTTTGTAAACCTCTTGACCTAAAATCTGAATATATTCAAACACTAATTATTAGTCCCATCTTTTTTTATTTTTTGATTTATTTTTCTACATTCACTCATTATTTTGGATGAACGTGAAATAGAATTTGAATAAAAATAATCAAGTTCATTAATTAAAATCTCCTCACTTTCAAAATTTGTTAAGATTTTTTTATTTTCTGTTTCGGATCGATTAGGAAGTTCATTTATCTTTGAAAAATTTGGAATAGTATTTAGTGCTTCTTTTCTTAATTGATCAAAATTTGATAAATTATTTTTATCACCTAATTTTTTTATAATAAGATTAAAAATTTTCCAGTCTTCCAAAGCTTCTCCAATTGGATATGATGCTTTTTTGCATTCTTGAACTCTACCTTCTAAATTTTCATACAAACCATTTTGTTCTGTATACGTTGCACTTGGCAAAATAACATCTGCTATCCCAGCACCTCGATCTCCATGACTGCCTTGATAAATAATAAATTCGTTATTTTTTTTTATATCAAGATTATCTGATCCCAATAAGTACAAAAGTTTAAATTTCCTATTTTTTAAATTATCAAAAAAAATAAAATCATTTTCAGCGTGATTTGGTAATATTTTTAAGTCTAATAGTCCAACAGTTGATGCATTTTGAATCATAACATTTAACGCATTCCAGTCTTTATTAATAAAATTATTTTTTATTAAAAAGTTTTTTATTTCTTCAAAAATATATTTTCCACTCTTCAACTCAAGAGCGGACTCTCCAATTATAACTATTGGTTTTTTTGCTGATAGTAATTTATTAGAGAATTCATGTTCGTTATTTAAGATCTTTTTAATATCATCAGTTTTATTTCCAATTATTTTATAGCTATATGTAAGTTCGCCTGGGTTTCCTATTGAATATATGGGAACATTTTTTTGAACAAACGCTTTTCTAATTCTAGCATTTACCATTGTTGCTTCATGTCTAGGGTTAGTTCCAATCAAAAGAATTAAATCCGAATCTTCGATTCCTTTAATAGATGAATTGAAAATATAATTGCTTTTGTCAGTTGGATTGATATAAAATTTCTTTTCTCTAAATTCTAAATTGTTGCTTTTTAAAGATTTAAATAATTTTTTAAAAGCTAAAGCATTTTCTAAATTTATCATATCCCCAATGTGCCCTGCTATTTCTTCTGATTGCATTGATTGAATTTTATTTATAATTAGACTTATTGCTTCATCCCAACTTGATTTTTGCAGCTTATTATCTTTTTTTATATAAGGAACATCTAGTCTTTGTTTTAATAGACCATCACAAGAATATCTTGTTTTATCTGATATCCATTCCTCATTAATTTTGTTGTTTAATCTTGGTAAAATTCTTTTGACTTCCCAATTATATGTGTCGACTCGAATGTTTGAACCTACTGCATCCATCACATCTATGCTTTCAGTTTTTTTTAACTCCCATGGTCTTGCTTCAAAAGCATAAGGTTTTGATGTTAAAGCTCCAACAGGACACAAATCTATTACATTTGCTGAAAGTTCAGACTCCATGGATTTTTCTAAATAGGTAGTGATTTCCATATTTTCACCTCTACCAATAGCTCCAATTTCAGGGACACCCGCCACTTCTGTTGCAAATCTTACACATCTTGTACAATGAATACATCTTGTCATTTGAGTTTTAATTAATGGACCCATGTATTTTTCTTTTACATTTCTTTTATTTTCTAAAAATCTAGATTTATCTACTCCATAATATAAAGATTGATCTTGTAAATCACATTCACCTCCCTGATCACAAACAGGACAATCTAATGGGTGGTTAGCTAATAAAAATTCCATTACACCCTTTCTTGCTTTTTCAACTAGCGCTGTGTTAGTTTTGATTTTCATTCCCTCTGTGGCTGGCATTGCACATGATGCAATTGGTTTAGCTGATTTTTCCATTTCAACTAAACACATACGACAATTTCCTGCTATGGATAATTTTTCATGGTAGCAGAATCTTGGAATTTCGACATCCGCAAGTTCACAAGCTTGTAAAACTGTCATTCCTTTTTCAAACTCTATTTCTTTTTCATTTATTGTAATTTTAGGCATTCTTATTCTCCAATAAATGTTGATCTACCAAATATGGATTTTTAATTTTTTTCTTTACTGTAGGCTCTTCTCTACAACGACTTTCTACTTCTTTTCTAAAATGCCTCAACAAGCCTTGAACTGGCCATGCGGATCCTTCTCCGAAAGCACAAATAGTATGACCTTCTATTTGCTTTGTTACATCTGATAATAAATCTATATCTTTATAAGTTGCTTTTCCTTTAACAACTCTATCTAAAATTCGCCACATCCAACCTGATCCTTCTCGACAAGGCGTACATTGACCACAGCTTTCATGTTTGTAGAATCTTGCTATTCTTGCCATGCAGGCAACTATGTCTTGATCTTTATTGATAACTACTATCCCAGCAGTACCTAATCCACTTTTGTTTTCAATCAATGAGTCAAAATCCATTGTAATCGTATCGCATATTTTTTTTGGCAATAAAGGCATTGAGGAACCTCCTGGAATTACAGCTTGAAGATTATCCCAGCCACCTATTACTCCGCCAGCATGTTTTTCAATTAAATCTTTTAAAGGAACTCCCATCTCTTCTTCCACGTTACAGGGAGTATTAACATTTCCTGATATACAAAATATCTTTGTTCCGGTATTTTTAGGTTTACCAATAGAAGAAAACCATTTTCCACCTTTACGAAGAATGGTAGGAACAACAGCTATAGTTTCTACATTATTAACAATTGTAGGACATCCATAAAGGCCTACCAAAGCAGGAAAGGGAGGTTTTAATCTTGGTTGACCTTTATTCCCTTCAATACTTTCTAATAGAGCTGTTTCTTCACCGCAAATATAAGCGCCAGCTCCATAATGAATATGAATATCAAAATCCCATCCAGAGCCACATGCATTTTTACCTAAGTAATTTTTTTCATAGGCTTGGTTAATTGCTTTTTGCAATCTTTCTCCTTCGTTGAAATATTCACCTCTTATATAAATATAACAAACGTGAGCGTTTACGGCATAACCTGCTATTAAGCATCCCTCTATTAATTTGTGAGGTTCAAATCTTAATATATCTCTGTCTTTACAAGTTCCGGGCTCAGACTCATCTGCGTTAATTACTAAATAGTGAGGTCTAGAACCAACTTCTTTTGGTGCAAATGACCATTTAAGACCAGTTGAAAAGCCTGCTCCACCTCTTCCTCTAAGTTCAGAAGTCTTAATTTCATTTATTATCCAATCTCGGCCTTTTGAAATTAATTCTTTAGTATTTTTCCAATCATTTCTTTTTAAAGAATTATCTATTTCCCAACCAAGCTCATTATAAAGATTTTTAAAAATTCTATCTTCGGGCTTAAGCATGTTTTTCACCATTAGTTAAAGTTGTTTTTTCTGGAGCTGTATTCTTTCTTCCTCTATAAGAACCTGGTTTTAAAGGTTGGTTATTTATCAAAGCCTCCAATATTTCTTTTGTGCTTTTTTCGTCAAGATCTTCATAATAATTTTCATTTACTTGAATCATTGGAGCGCTTACACAAGCGCCTAAACATTCTACCTCTATCCATGAACAATTTCCTTTTTTAGAAATCTCATTTTCATTAGGTGAAATTTTTTCTTTGCATAATTTTACAATCTTGTCTGCACCACGAAGAAGACAAGGAGTTGTTGTACAAACTTGGACAAAATGTTTACCAACCGGAGAGAGATTGTACATCGTATAGAAAGTTGCCACTTCATAAACTGATATATAGGGCATTGATAAATAATGAGCTATATACTTTATGGCTGGTAAAGGGATCCAATTTTCATTTTGTTTTTGTGCTAAATAAAGTAAAGGCATTACAGCACTTTTTTTATTTTTTTTAGGATATTTCTTTAAAATATCATCAGCTTTTTTTAAATTTTCTGATGAAAATTTGAACTCTTTTGGTTGATTGTCGTGTACTTTTTTTAAACTCATCGATCTACCTCACCAAAAACTATGTCCAGAGACCCAAGTACTGCGGGTACGTCAGCTAACATATGGCCACGTATTAAATAATCCATTGCTTGAAGGTGTGAAAACCCTGGTGCTCTAATTTTGCATCTATACGGCTTGTTGCTTCCATCAGATATTAAATAAACACCAAACTCTCCTTTAGGCGCTTCAACTGCTGTATACACATCTCCTTTGGGAACTCTATAACCTTCTGTAAATAATTTAAAATGATGAATTAAAGCCTCCATAGATTGCTTGATATCATCCTGACTAGGTGGAGATATTTTATTATCAATTGATTTTATTGGGCCTTTAGGAAGTTTCTCAATACATTGTAAAATAATTTTTACACTTTCTCTCATCTCTTCTATTCTACATAGGTAACGATCGTAACAATCTCCATTTTTTCCTACAGGAATTTTAAAGTCTAAATCATTATATATTTCGTATGGCTGCGACTTTCTTAAATCCCAAGGAACTCCTGAGCCCCTTAACATAACTCCAGAAAAACTGTGGTCTAAGGCTTCTTGTTTAGATACAATACCAATTTCCACATTTCTTTGCTTGAAGATACGATTATCAGTTAATAAACCCTCTAAATCATCAATTATTTTTGGAAATGTTTTACAAAATTTTTCAATATCCTCTACTAATTTATGAGGAATATCTTTATGAACTCCCCCTGTTCTAAAATAATTTGCATGCAATCTTGATCCTGAAGCTCTTTCATAAAAAGTCATTAATGTTTCTCTTTCTTCAAAACCCCATAAAGCAGGAGTAAGAGCACCAACATCCAATGCCTGAGTGGTTACGTTAAGAATATGGCTAAGTATCCTTCCAATTTCACAAAAAATTACTCGAATATATTTTGCTCTAATTGGTATTTCTAAATCTAACAATTTTTCGGCCGCTAAAGCGAAAGCATGTTCTTGATTCATAGGTGCTACATAATCCAACCTATCAAAGTAAGGTAATGCTTGAGTATAGGTTTTTTGTTCAATTAGTTTTTCTGTACCTCTATGGAGTAATCCAATATGTGGATCTGCTTTTTCAACGACTTCGCCGTCTAATTCCAATATAAGTCGTAACACACCATGGGCAGCAGGGTGTTGGGGTCCAAAATTTAAGCTTAAAGATTTAGTTTTTTTTACCATCTTTTTCTGAATTTTTTATTTCCTTAATATAATTTGTTCCCTCCCAAGGACTCTCAAAGTCAAAATTTCTATAGTTTTGCTCAAGTTTAACGGGTTCATAAATAACTTTTTTTTCTTTTTCGCTATACCGAACTTCATTAAATCCAGTTAAAGGAAAATCTTTTCTTAGAGGATGACCTTTAAAACCATAGTCTGTTAAAATTCTTCTTAAATCAGGATGATTTTTAAATTTAATACCATACATATCAAAAACTTCTCTTTCCATCCAATTAGCAGATGGAAAAATTTTTGTTATAGAATTTATAGTTTGATCAGACTGAAATTTAATTAAAAGTTTTATTCTTATATTATTTTCATGAGATAAAAATAAATAGACTAACTGAAAACGTTTTTCTTCTTCTGGGTAGTCTACACCAGCTATATCAATTAATTGTCTAAATTTGCAAGTTTCATTAGATTTTAAAAAATGAATTACATCCAATAAATCATTTTCAGTGATCTCGATCAAAAGTTCATTATTTTTTATTAGTGAATTATGAATTTTACTAGAAAGTTCAGAGTTAATTATTTTTTCAAGATTTTTTAAATTTTCTAAAATCATTTTACCTTTGTAACGAACCTTCTCTTCTTATCTTTTTTTGTAGTTGTAAAATTCCATATAAAAGTGCTTCTGCTGATGGTGGGCAGCCAGGAACGTAAATATCGACCGGCACAATTTTATCGCAGCCTCTTACAACAGAATAAGAATAATGATAATACCCACCGCCATTTGCACAGCTTCCCATTGAAATAACATATCTAGGTTCAGGCATTTGATCATAAACTTTCCTTAATGCTGGAGCCATTTTATTTGTTAAAGTTCCAGCAACAATCATCACATCTGATTGTCTTGGTGA
>MDTF01011410.1_pt1 | contig 25427 bp, 18 predicted proteins | sample 811191 | NCBI WGS metagenome assembly MDTF01 (sample SAMN05326649, study PRJNA326480) | marine metagenome | isolation source: seawater | place: Southern Ocean | collected 2011
CTCCATAATCTCTTGCATATTGTGTTTTTTGTTCAAATTTAATGATTTCAAATCGGTCGTTTCTTCTAGATTTCTGACTTGGTCAGGATCGTCACGCCATCCATACGAACGCATATCCGCCCAATTCATATACGTTTCGATGTCTCTGGGATTAACACCATTAAAAGTACCACCTGCTAGATTTGGTGTTGTGCGGTCAACACTCAATGGACATTCGATCAATTTTTTTCCTGCTTCAATACATTGTTGTTTTTCAATATCCACCAATCTCATCATCGAAGTAGACGAAGATGACGGTGGTGTTGGACGACTTCCCCAAAACCAAAAAGTACAGTCACCACCAGCAGGTGAACTATACGCAATTTCACGGTCATGCACATATTCGAAACGTGTCGTTGGACAGCCTGTGACCAAAGATTTATCTGAACAGGTCTTTTCACGGTCATCGCCAATCAATCCCATATTCCATGCTCGTAACATGCCAAATGTACCCTGTAGACAACCCGCTGCTGCGAAGAAAATAACACAAACCAACATTGCACGACGAGTAGGTTTTGCCACTGTCGAAAAACCTAAAATACCAATAAAAAATGTCAATGCCGCTATGCAACACTCCACGATCGCATACGTATAAGGTAAATCAGTTTCGTCGTAGCCAGATTGACCCGTCAAATACAATATGTTATATTTCGTCATATAAAATGTAACAGCATAAGCAGTAGAAGCGCTTAAACCTATAAACGTACATAGATAAGAAACAAAAGCAATTAAACCTTCCGATTTCATTTACAAAAAAGTTAAGATACTTATATATATGAATTTTTTACTTTTGTATTTTGTAACATTATTTTAATGTGAAACTATGTATCGGTGCGCCGTCTTTGGTTACCACTGGAAACCCAGCGGCGCCGGCTAAACTTACTGGGAATTCAATCATACCTCTGTCAGACGCAGTTCCGCCTGTTAAAGTCTTAGCGTCGCGCGTACCAGACAAAATGACATGCGTAGTGGGTGTATAACTGACCGACCAGGTGGTTGGTGTCAATGCGAGTGTGTAATTCGACCCATCGATGTAAGGCCCAGTCCAGCTTGTGAGTTCGGTTTGTGCAATCACGTCCGACGATTTTAAATCAGTTTCCGCTAATACGTCCACATATGCTTGTGTTCCATAGGTAGTGGAGAAGATTGCCGACGTTTCGGCAATATATCTTTCTTCTGCAGTCATTGCTACTAATTCTGGTACGAGAACAGACGTATCAGCAACTAAATTAGCAATCGGACCATCAAACACATATGCTATAAGTTCTGTATTGGCTTGTGTGAATTGTTCTTGTGGATTTACATCCAAAGTTGCGTCAAATGGGCGATATTCTGGCAGGTCGTTTGCCCCAAGTTTGACCACAAATCGCGTTTTACCAGGTATACTCGTTGTGTCAATCGTACCACGAAGAACAGTATGTCCCCACGCTGTAATTGTCCATTGGATACCGACTTCTTGAACAGATGCTGGTGTAGCACCATACGTGTAAATGGGTAATTCAGTGGCTGTCGCATCAATATGAAAATCATACAAATGGCCATCAATCCAATTACCGTTATCCATATTTCCAGCAGCGGTGCTACTACGATCGCCATTCCAGTATTCAATAGAACCGGCGGTTGGGTGTTCAGAATTGTCCGCGGTGACAAGAGAATTACGTTCAAGATTTATTTGAAACGCTTCTCCAGATTTTCCCCACTTAAATGTTTTTGCATCTACAGAAACGCCAATCGTGACTTGACTGGTCGCCAAATATCGCGACGGTCCACCCAACGCAGCAGTGGTTCGGATAGTTGCTTTACCAGCAGCGAGAGCAGTTGCTTGTGCACTCATTAGCGGCGGTGCGACAGTCAAATATGAACGCGTAACATCGTAAGCAATGTAAAAGTTTTCAGTAATGGGACCGGAAGCATCCATATTCGCAATAACTTCTCCAAGACTTCGAAGATGGCATGCAGTTGCACCCATGTGATTATTTGTAGTACAAGTGGTACAATTTATTGCACCACTGGTCGAATAGGTTTGTAAAGGACATTGAATACACGCATTGACACTAACATAATTTTCTGTTGGCAAATACGTCCCAGAAGGACATGCCACAGAGGTTGTTTCAGTTGGACAATAATGTCCCTTTAGACAACTGTACAACGCCGTAGGAGTCGATGCGACCTTCCGTAGAATATCAGTTACGTTATCCTCATAATATGTCGATGAACTGATGAACAAATTTCCTGCATTATTTGACGCATCCAAATAACTTTTCATAATCAATGATTTTGATTGTATGGAAATCGTATACGAATTAACTATCGCATCGACAGAAGATTTCAAATCATCTATATTTTTTCCAGTTTGGCTCAAAGCATTTAAAGCAGTTTGCTCGTCAGAACTAAGTGAAAGATGTTCCATTGGTTCTGAGAAATATCGAGCAGAACGACCAATATCTGCTTTGTAGAGATCGAGTGAATGTCGGGCAGACATATACAATTGATATCTGTTATATTTCTCAGAATCATACATAGTCATGTTTTCCCATTCATACGAATGTTGCATGTACATGTGTTCAAAAGTATGTTGAAAATTGGTAAACCACGTTTCCGGCACATAGGAAGAATGCGTCAGGCATAATTTAAAACTATCAATAGCATATTCGTACATATGAGAACCAAAATGTAAATGAATATCTGCACAATGCTTTCCGTGCATAAAGTCTAAATTTCCAGCTAAAGACGTATCTGAAAACGAAAAAGTATAGGTACTTGTTAGATTTTTGGGTTTTTTCAATAATTGTTGACTGGTTGCTAGCAAAGGGAAAAGTAATAGTAAAAACATTTATGAATAAAAGAACCACTTAAATACACACGGATTTAAATATTGTTTAACTCATTTACATATATAAGTCTAATATATATTTTCAAATGTTTTTACTATTACTTTTTCCCATGGTAGCTTCACTCCAAGATATTAGTATGGTTACATTTGAAAATATACTCCTAAATGAACTTCACGCAGACGGTTCTAACGGTGTAATTGTTTCGGGAAATCCGAAATTAATCAATAATAAATTTCCAGTTTTTAACGTGGTTGATGATTATTTATTTAGATATTTAGGAATGGAGGAAGAAAGTATTTCTCTCCTTTCATTAAAAGATAACCGTACGAATTTCGACACATGGACATCAAACGAAACGGTTGTAGAAACAGACGGAAATACTGCATACGATGTGAACACTTTGCTTGAAAAGAAACAAAAATATTCTCCACAAGTTTTTAAACAACAAAACGAAATGAACAAAGAATTAAATTTATACATGGACAACGAAGCTTACAAGGGGGACGTCAATGTAATATTATTTTTCAGAGACAATAGGGAGGCGTTAGAATTAGCGAATATGATACACCGACAGAATTTTACCGGGGTCACCTACAATTGTTGGGACGTTCTCCGCTCCGACCCACCAATATTTATTGATACAATTCCGTCAATTGGAATCACCTCTAACATTTTAAAACACCGCATACCAATATTAAGACATCCAGTCAATAACGAGACATTAAAAACATTCATAGAAGCAAACTTGAAAGAAATTGCTATAAAAGAAGCTTATGACAGAGCATAAAAATGTGGAGAATGTTGTTAATATTTGTGTTAACTTATGCTAATATGCAAAGTACAATTCATCGTACAATTGAAGAATCGGTCCTCTCACACTCTTATATTCAAGATGCCGAATACATGTGTGAATTAGTAACTTCGCGACTTGCATATTATGGCGTCGATTTAGATAATAAAAACGACTGTTTAGATGTTGAAATAACAAGCAAATATGGAAATACAATAAAACAACTGTACGATAAATTTAATGAAACGGATTCAAATGTACTTAAAACAGAATACATTAAAGTGAGAATAAAAAGGAAGGAATGTGTTGTGTATTGCCCCATGGAAATGTTGTTAGGAACATACATAGAAAAATGGGTCTACAAACAAATTCCAGAAGTGGAAATAAATCCATGTATGAAAAAAAGAGATATTGATTGTTCACCAGTATCAAATATTACATTCGGAAATTTTGAGTTAGAACCTTTTGACGAATGTTACAATTGTTTGGACGAATACGAACTTACTGCGGAACACTATAATGCTTTTTACATAGAGTTTAAACAATTGAAAGCAAATTTAAATAGAGAAATCGTTTTAGTGTGGAGGTTTCAAATGCCAAACATTTTAGAGAAAAAAGTAAAAACACCTATTATAAAATTTTAACAATATCATCACGTTTACTCAACATATTTTGATGGTTTGTGATTTCCCTATTATGGGCTTTTTGTGACGCGAGCAATAAATTTTGATGCCGCGAATAAAGTGTTTGTATATGATGCCCACCATGGCGATGAGAAATAACCACGATGTCCTTCAACACCTTGTAACAACGACTGAGATCCACAACAATATGGTGCATCCACAAATCTGAAATATAAAACATCATCTCAGCTTCATCGCCGTACGCGTCCACGATGACAGAAGGCATACGATGTGATATACGAGAACATTGCTCAACAGCATGTACATGTCGAGAAGCCTCGATTTTATAATTATTCAACGTCATTGTAAATTCGTGCTTTGATAAAAACAATTCATTGTCTGCTGCTTCGGACTCCTGCTTCGACGTCAATGCGTCCATATAAGACCCTATATAGTCATTAAACAGTGTTTCTGTTTTATTACGCTCAAACCGAATATAATTTTCCCGTAAACAAGTGTCTATTTGCGAAGATAGTGTTTCACGCGTTATACTTTTCAAGGTATGTGGAACACAAAACATCAAACTCGTTGTATCTATATTATCTGCAAACGTGGAGAAAACAAATAAAAATAACAACCACATTTAATTGAATAATTTTTACTATAAATACTATTTTTACACATTCAAATGCTATGGTTTTTTCTATTTGTCACCACTGTCAATGCGTATAATAAACAATACATTTTAAATTGTTTACAATACACAAATCCATATCAAGCGATTTCCACAGCAGACAACTTATTACGCAAAACCGATGTCTGTCTCTCCAGAGTTTACGTTGTATTTCCTCCAGAATACAGAGCAGAAATGACGGAGAAAATTGAAGAATGCATTGCAGATATACGTGAGACAGAAAAATCAAAACCAGAATATTACGCCATTCAAAAATCGATTGGAGAAATTAGTGCTAACGTTGGTTCGTCCATCGTTGACTCACAACACACTGTCGAACAATTGGTTGTATGTGCAGACCCACTCAAAAGAATCACAAACATAGACGTATATGAAGAAACCCGATTCGAAACAATTAAAGATTCGTTCATTTCAAATATGCAACACGCTGACACCTGCATTCACCAATCCCTGAATATTATCTCTGACCAAACAAAAGATATCGAAGACAAATTACAGACCTATTTCATACAATACCACACCTGGATCAATATGACAAAAATTCGACAAGAAAAAGCACAACAATGCCAACAAGATATTAAAGAAATTTCAGAAAAGATTTTTAAACATATAGTACGCGGATCAAATTCCTAAGATCTGTCATTGCTTTTTGAAATCGCAAAGATTCACGTTCTTGAACAATAAGTGCATTGTCTACATTGACTGAAGCACTTATAATTTTCTCAGTTTGATTCATAAAGTCTATCAAAACAGGTGGTAGAGTACTCACATATGTATACGTATCCCTCAATCCAGAAACATACTCCTCTATTTTTCGAAGACGACGCTCATCAGATAAGTTTATAAACGACGGAATATTAAACAGGCCCGCAAAATGTTTCAGGCGAAGCGTCAACGTCACAATATTACGTTGTATTGAACGCAATTTATCCCGTTTTTCTACATTGTTTTGTGCACTTTGATAAAAAATTTTATCGTAATTATCCAATGCACTTTGGTACATAATTGTTTCATTTAAAATTTTATTTTCTATTTCTTCTTGTGATATCAAAAATAGATTTCCTCTGACAAGACAGTCGTAAATGCGGTTCGGCACATAATTGGGCATCGTAGATGCTTTTATTTCGATATCGGTACATATTGATAATACAGTATCAACATGAACAATATCAATAGACATACATATAATTGTCACACAATATACAATAACTAAAACTAAGTATTTCATTAACAGAAAACGAAGGTATATAAGTACGATTTTTTTGTACAAATGAACATCAAATTTTTTACAATCGGACTAATAGCTTTTACACTTCAAGTTCAAGCGAAATCTTTTCGAGCTAATGACGATTTTCTGAAATCATTCGTCAAAAAAATCAAATTTCTGAAATCAGCCTCTGTTGAAGACATTCATGGCGCCACCACCAATGTCGCACCAACGCATGAAGGTGATATCCCACACGCGGCTACACACCTGACAGATGTAGCTTCAACCGCTCGTATTATTGAGCAACAACTGGCAATTGGTCTCCGAAGTAACTTTATTTTTATTAAACAAGCTTTGACACAATACGCCGACGAAGATGGTATTGTCAGAGAAGGTGTTGTATTCTGTAACGCACGAGATACCGATGGTTCCGGTAGACCATACACGTCTAAGTCCGCTGAAGACATCCAGTACGCACCGGGTACTTCAAATCTAGTACCAGGCGACGGCCTTGGTGTCCGCGACGCCACGTTGACCTTAGTCAACGGAAAAAACCGCACCGCTGAATACACTCAATGTCAACGCAGTGATTGCGAAGAAGGTTCATTTGTCACTTTACTCACTAATAGAATTCGTTCATTAGGTTACCATATTACTCATGCTGATGTTTGTGAAGCCGAGAATTCGGCGGGTGGCAAGTACAGTGCTGTACCAACATGTGCTTTAAAGGCAGATACTAATACTTTCAAATCTTACAAATGCGCGAAAGAGACAGATGTCTTAGGTACCGACTTTTATCACAAAAAAGAAGCTTGCTTTATGTCTGAAGACTGCAGTGAAGCAGACTGTGCAAAATTTGAGGACAATGGAGATAATTTATGTCTTGTTAACACGAGTTATCTTGGTGCATCATGTGTTGTTAACGAGTTAGACGAACTCGAATACGTTGAATTGAATGGAGCCAGAGTTATTAACGGTGTACGACGTCAAATCCAATACGGTGTCCCCTCCTCCGCTGTGGAAACCACCGACGCTGTTTACGTCACTGGTTCGCCTGCGGATCAAGGATGCAAGAGTTTGCGTGATTTCGTTGTTGCTCTTAATGGCGCTGCACAAATTGCAGCGTTCCGCGACACTAATATTTTAGAAGCTGAAGCTCACTGGAATGATGTCATATCGCATGCACGTAGTTACATCAAATCTTATGCTGGTATTATTAACGATTTCTACGATAAGAGTACACAAATTTTCCCACTTATTGAGTTTGAAGACGTAGAATCTTGCCCTGTAGGAACAACTGAAAAACTTGAGGGTGATTTGGGAACATCGGAAGCTCCTTTGTGTGATTCTGATTCCTTCAAATCTTTGAACAACCAAAAAACCATGGATTTGGAATCTCAAACTCTCGCGCGTGGAAGGTGCTTCTGCAGACAAGGGGCTGGATTATCGAATTCTGCGCAAATCGGGAGCGCAAACACAAATTCATCATATGAAAGAGATGATATATACCTTACGACGCGTGCTTTGACCGATACTGACTGTGATGCTCTCAAAACACTTGAATTCCCATCTTACTACCAGTACTGTATGGGCCAATCCTATGATGATAGAACATGGAAGAAAACGTTGGAAGATCTCCTTCCAATGAAACATGCCATCAAAACATTTGGAATGGCTTCCAAGAAAACGACAAAACGCGAAACAATTTACGAAAACATCGCAAAAACATTTCCATCGGATACTTATGATACGACAACCAAAAGAATGACTATTTCAGATGAACAAAATTGTGGACGTTTACTTTCTACCAGTACCAGTGGATTACATTCAAACAAAGGTGGTAATTGTGTACCATTCCGTGGAATGCACGAAATTCTTTTCCGTTTGGAATTTGAAACTTCGCAAGACCTTCAAGGAGAACAAAACGACTGTGCTAATAAAGTATTTGCCAATGAAAAGGACTGTAAATTCGAAGATGTCACATGCAGACAACAGGACGCTCTTGAAACCACTCTTTATTCGTTCCGCCAAATTGGATACGAATGGGATCACCCTATGTACAAAAGTGGTTCTGCATCTATGATGACCGAACCAAAACTTGTCGATAAACTTAGTACATGGGTAGATGGTTTTGATGACGCTGATACTGTGGGAACTGCAACAAAAGGATTACAGAACCAAAATTCTTGGTCACCTGGTAGAGACAAACTGTTCCGTCGCACAGGAGCCACCACGATTGGTGGTGTTTCCATGGATGACAAACAAGCTTGTAACATCAATTGGGGATTACAGCTTACTGGCGATGTAGCCAGAAAGGATGCAAAAGGTTCAGTATACAAAAATCCATATGATTTATTCACTCGTGAGATTGCCGAATCTGTTCTTAACACCGAAATTGCAATCGCAGCAAAAGTAAAATCGGTATCGGATTACGAAAAACTTTGGGCTGAAATTCAAAAACAATTGACAACATTCAATGCTGGTACGGGGGGCAACTCAATATCTGAAGATATTTCAACGGAAGTCGCCGAACACTTTATGCGAATCACTACTACTGATAGCGACGACAACGCTGTTGATTCGACAGATGCTGGTGCCGAACGCAGTAACGGTGAGGGTCCAACTGAAATGAACGCAACCGGCTCTTCTCAGTGATTAAATAACCAATAATTAAAAAAAAATACTCTTAAATAATTATCTTCTAAATATACAACCAATATTGGGTTCAAAAAAAAAGTACGTTGTGTGATTGTGATTCTAAAATCTAACCTATATAAGTATCACAATAATTATCAAATGAAGACAAAACTTTTAGTATTAACTACAACTGGTTTACTGTATGCAAATGGTAAAGCTACAACGACATCTCGTTTGTTGTCAGGGGGTGGTCTTTCTGGTGGAGAAACAAATTTTACTGCCCCTACACACTACGGCGACACTAAACACGCAAGAGCACACAACGAAGAATTATCATCTACCACCAATATAATTCATGATCAACTTATGAACGGTATTCGTCAAGATTTTGATTTCTTCCACAAATCTATTACTGGAGGCAGTGATTCGGAAGGCTTTGTTCGTGAAGGTATTGTCTTTTGTGGACGTACATTCGACAATACTGGTAACCAACGCACCGATGGTAATCTAACAGCGATTCCATCGGATTTTAGCAGTGATACAATGTCTCTTGCAGTCGACGATGGTCTTGGGGGTACATCAGCCTTGGATATCGATGAAAAGGCACTTTGTAGAGATAACGCTTGTGAAGAAGGTTCTTTTGTTTCTACTATTGCCAATAGAGTCCGTTCGATTGGTTACCACATTACACATTCGGATATATGTGCTGCTACGGCAACTGAAGCTTGGAACATTAATCCTATATTAACTTGTCAACTTAATGGCTACAATGGTGTTAACAATTCCATGGCCGACGCACATTTCGAGTCCTACAGTTACAAAGCTTCCACCGGCGTGAGTAACAATAATTGGTTGCAACAAAGAGATCATTGTTACAAAAAGTCGGAGATAAATTGTAATACCAATTGTAATTGGAATTCTCAAGATTTCTGCGCACCTAGTAATTCTTGGATTGCTGGCGCGAATCTTGGGAGCAAAACCTATACGATTTTACGCGATGCTAGTACTGAAGGAAGCACTCTTTCAGCCAACGAAGTGCGCAGAGAAACTGCGTACCAGAATCCTGCTGGTCAATCGATCACCGATAGAGTCTACGTGACAGGTGTTGAGGCGGATTTAAGTGGAGCTGTACCTGCGAATAATTGCAAATCTCTTCGTCAGTACGTTGCTGCCCTGAACGGGTTGGCGCAGATTAATTCTTTCCGCGATCTTGGAATTTTGGAAGGTGAAAATGTTTGGAATTCTCTTATTGAAGAAATTCGTAAAAATTTTAATTCAATTGCTGTGATACTCAACGACTATTATGAAGAAAGTACAAAATTGTTTCCTCTTATTGAATTTGAGGATGTAGTGTCTTGTCCTGTGGGATTAACTGAATTTGAACAGACTAAAGATGAGGGCACGGAATCTTCACCGCTGTGTACTCTACAAGCCTACAAAACTAACGCCTTACTCAACAAACAAGGTGAGCAAGCACAAAGTATTCTACGTAGCAAATGTTTCTGTCGTCAACTTCCTGGTTCTAGTGATGCCCTCGGTGAGGCCGATGAAATATATTTGGAATATAATAAGACCAAAGTGCAAACTCTCTGTGATGCTAATAACGCTAATAAAGCTATCGGGGACGAGGACTCTGGTTATTGTAGTATCGGGGATAAAGACGAGGATTCTTGGAAAAGATTCCTCAAAGAATTAGAACCAGTCAGTCATAAAATTAAGGTATACTCGGGTAACGCGGCGGATATTTACACCAATTTGAAAGATACGCTTAATTTGGTGGATGTTGATGGTTACAGTCCAACGTGTGGTCGTCTCGTGTCCAGTAAAAAAGGATTTGCGACATCTAACAAAGGAGGTAATTGTCTTCCTTTTCTTAAATTAAATCAAGTGCTTTACAGATTAGAACTCGATACATCCGCCCTCGAAGAACCAGATTTGTTTATGCTTGGTCAAGTTCAACAGGTTGCAAGTCTATTCCAACCAGGTGTTAACGTCACTATCAAAGATTCGGAAAATATCGATAAGGTCATGAAGGAGTTCGACGATTTTCAACAGACTGTTGATGACGCCCAAGTGCATGAGGCCTCTTTCAATGTCAAAGTCGCCACTGGACTAAAACGCGCTGTCGCAAGAGATAATGAAGTGGTATGGCTTGCTCTCAGAGACGAATTGACCAGTATGGATACAAAAAGAATCGGTTATTTTGTGGCTCAAGATGCCGCCGAACATTTTATGCGTATAACCACCACAGACCATGACGACAATGCTGTTGATACAAATGATGTTGGCGGTGAAGATCCAGACGATAATCCAACTCCCATATAACTCTCATTAACTGACTGTAATATACATAGAGATACAGATAGATACAGATAGATGAGTGATTTAGAAGACATATGTGGGGAGATGAGAGAGAGGAGAGACGACGAATAAAGAAAAAGACTATCAAAATAATACATTAAATAATATATACTTCAAATAACTCATAAATAATACACTATTTAAGTTTTAGAAAATTACACTATTTAAGTTTTAGAAATATGATGTAATATGAAATATTACATCATACTATTAATTTGTTTGGGAAGTACGTATGGGAAACATTTCCGAGAAAATTTTTATAAAAAATTTCAACATAAGCACGGTTTGAAAGACGTGAAGCAAGATCCTCATCACATAGCAGGTGAAATGAATGCCACAGTACATACACACGAAGGCGATATTGCACATCGTGAAGCAAATGGTGCTACTGTTGGAGATACTGCTTTTGTTTTACAAATTGATTTAGCAAATGGTATGCGCAAAGATTTCAATTTTATACGCGAAGCAATGCAGGTCTTTGCTGGACCTGATGGGTTTGTTCGTGAGGGAATTGTTTTTTGCAACCCTTCAGACGTATCTGAATCCGATTTATCTAGCGTTAATACAGTACCTTCTTCGTACAACACACGTACGAATTCATTAACTTCTAACGATGGATTTGGTGATATGTTGACTATGGAAGACGAAAAAACTATTTGTGGCAATTCAAATTGCGAAGAGGGTTCATTTGTGAATATTTTATCGAATAGAATCCGGTCTCTGGGCTATCATGCAACACATGAGGACATATGCTCTGCTAGAGTCACCACAACGCTACCTTCGACAATCGTTCCACAAGCACGTACATGCAAACTAGCTTATAACCCAAATCCACGAAAAGTTCGTGCTTGTAAGAAAACTGCATATGACGACCAACAAGATTTTTTTCAAATGAATAAAAAGTGTTATCAAGTTAATCAACGTTCTGACTGTGAAACTATTAAAGATTCAAACAATGTTGTAATGTGTACATTTGATACATATGAAAATCTATGCCATGTCAGCTATAGTTATATTACAGGAAATATGTCAAGTGAATGTCCGAAAGATAAAACCTCAGAAGATGTTGTCTTAGAACAAGATTCTGGAATTGCCAATGAGGTTCGACGTGTCATGGCTTACAGTGTCAAAACACATGGTCCAGTATTAACAACTGACAAAACGTATGTTACTGGTGTTACAGACGGGCTTGGCTGTCGTTCTTTGCGCCAATATGTCGCAGCGATCAACGGCATGGCCCAAATCAATTCATTTCGCGACACTGGAATTATTGAAGGAGGGGAATATTGGCATGAATCGATTCGAGAAACTCGTAGTTACATCGAATCGTATGCGGATATTTTAAACGATTTTTATGATACGAGTACCAAAATATTTCCTTTAATAGAATTTGAAGATGTTGAGGAATGTCCAGTTGGAAACGTCGAAATAAATAAATTCAATCTCGGATTGGAAATATCTCCATTATGTGATAATGTAAATTTTATTACTAGAACAAAACTAAATAAAATGAGTTTTGAAGCGCAAACACTTGCTCGTTCAGAATGTTTCTGTCGAATGGGTCAATTATCTTCCAAAAATGGCCGTTTACAAGCTCGATGTACCGCTGGTGTGCCTGTTGGTAGTCCGGTGACAAGTTGTGACGGCACTTGTGATAGTGGTGATTTAAATACCGACAAAAATGGCTGTGTTGAAGCTGGAGCTAACTTCACGGCGGGTCATTTCATAGGAGAAGAAACAGACGATGTGATTGCTTCGGCTGACATGTATGAAGCTGACGAAGTTTATTTAATGTTTGACGATACAAAACTTCTTGCTAAATGTGATTCTATCAAAAGTCTCGAATCAGTATATCATTACTGTACATCGTCTTATACTGAAACCCGAATTTGGAAAAATGTTTTGAAAGATTTAGAGCCGAATCTGGCACAGATTAAGCATTATCGTTCACATATAGATCCAGAAGACATGATTAAAAACATGCAAAAAACCATGAATTTAGTCTCTGATACTTACACACCAACATGTGGACGTTTAATTACAAGTTCTATTGAAGAACACATGTACTCCAATAAGGGTGGCAATTGTGTCCCATTCGAAAAATTGAATGAAATCATGTATCGTTTAGAATACGAAACTTCTGCGGCGGAATCTGGTAAAATGCGTGGTGACAATTTTATTAAATTCAAAGATGGGTTATGTAAAATTGGAAATAAACTCGAAAATACTTATTACACTTTCCGTCAGCTTGCGTATAGATGGGATCACGCAATGAAAAAAACCGATTTATCGAGAATGAGAATTAAACCAGTAACTAAAAATCTTGTCTCTTTATGGCAAAATTTCAAGAGAGATCAGCACGAACATGCTGAAAACCCAGTAGATCGTTTATATTGGCGTGATCCGGAAGATCAAACAGAACCAATGTGTTTTGTAGACTGGGTACATGAAATAACTGGAGATTCTACAGTATACGATGCAGCTGGAACGGTCTACGATGACCCCTATTCATTATTCGCGCGTGAAATAGAAGAAGCTATTTTTAATGTAGATATTGCAAAGCAAACAAAATTAGAGACAAGAAAGGACCACGAATTACTTTGGGCTGCTATCGAGGAAGAGTTAACGTCTATAGAGCCAAATCGTCTTAACTATCAAATATCTTTAGGTTTGGCCAAACATTTCATGAGAATTGTTACAACTGACAGCGATGATGAAGCAGTTGATGGTAAAGATCTTCATGCTGAAGATGCTGATACTGAACTACCAGAGAAAATAGTGGATATCACAGGTACCAATACATAAAATGTATCCATAAATATTATATAAAATTCGTATCTTTTTAACTTTTTGACGTATTTAAGTATTGTATCCATGGATAAAATGATATTTTTGTTTGTGTTGATGATAGTTGCGTCTCAAGTAGTTACGAGTGATTTAATTTTCCCTACTTATGAGGGTGATACTCCTCATATATCTACATACAGCAAAGAATTGGAACATACAGCCCATATATTACAACGTCAAATTGCAAACGTTATTCGCAAAGATTTCAATTTTCTAAGAGAATCTGTAACTGTCTTCGCAGACAGTGATCAATTTGTTCGTGAAGGTATTGTTTTCTGTAATCCCAAAAAAATTGTCCCACCAAATAAAACTGTTGTTCCCACAGGTATTAATACCTGTGGTGATATTACAGGAAATGGAGGAGGGTTTTTTGATTGTTCTACAGATGAAAACGATCTTCATTTACAACCGTATACTATAGAATGTGGAACTTCTTGTGAGTCTGACGAATGTTGTACAATTAAACCTATTTCCAATGAACTTTCAAACACCCCGGTTCCGCATTATCACCCGAATACAGGTTTGTTGCGGCCTAACGATGGATTTGGTCAATCTTTATCTTCTGAAGAAGAATCATTAATATGTGGTTCGAATAAATGCGAGGAAGGTTCTTTTGTATCTTTATTAGCAAGTAGAATTCGTTCGTTGGGTTATCATACAACTCATTCTGATATATGTGTTGCGCATGTTGCGAGAGCACTTTCTTCTGACCTTGTTCCACAAGCGCGTACATGTAACATGACACATAATACAAGGCCTCGGAAAGTGCGCGCTTGTACCAGAGATGCGTACGTGAACAACAACGATTATTTTCATTTTAATCGTAAATGTTACAATGCGAAAGACCTGTTTTCTTGTAATAATATTAAGGATGGAAACAAAAATATGTGCACATTTGATGCGCAAGAAAGTTTATGTCACGCTTCGTATGACTACTTGAAAGATCTCGTCGAATGCCCGAAAGATAAAACTTCAGAAGACATTGAGGCGGACGATATAAATATTGCGAATGGCGTCCGACGTGTGATATCGTATAGTGTCAAAAATAACGGACCAGTAGATACAACCGATAAAGTGTATGTCACGGGTGTTACAGACGGTAATGGTTGTCGTTCATTGCGCCAATATATCGCAGCAATTAACGGCGTTGCACAAATTAACGCATTTCGAGATGACGGTATTATAGAAGCAGAAAATTACTGGGAAGAATTAATCAACGAAGCACGCAGTTTCATTGAAAGATATGCACAAATGGCAAATGATTTTTATGAAATGAGTACTCAAATTTTTCCATTGATTGAATTTGAATATGTTCAAGAATGTCCAGTGGGTATTCTTGAAAAAGTCACTGAAAACTTAGGGATTGAATCTGCACCAATCTGTGATAATAAAAATTATGCTACCAAAATAGCTATGAATACCATGAGCTTTGAAGCACAGTCGTTGGCGCGTTCAGAATGTTTTTGCCGCATGGGTTCGCTTTACAAAGATAATGGTCGCGATTTGGGTCAAACAGACGAAATAATCGATAAATATGAAATGGACGAGATATATTTGGGCATAGATGCTTCCAAAATAGCAGCAAGATGTTCGTCATTGTCTGGGTTAGAATCCGTCTATCATTTCTGTGTTTCGGGCATGTTGGAATCTGGAAAATGGCGTTCCGTTTTAGAAGACCTTGAACCAGATATTAAATCGGTCAAACATTATCGGTCAGTCGAAAGTAAGCAGGAGCTCATTGAACAATTGATGCAAACATTACCCTTAGTTTCTTCAAATTACGAACCAAACTGTGGACGTTTGCTATCTTCAAAAGGTGACAACCCGCTCTATTCAAACAAAGGAGGCAATTGTGTTCCCTTTGATAAAATGAATGAAATATTATATCGTTTAGAATTTGAAACATCGGAGGTTGATTCTGGACGTGTTCGTGGATTTCATATCGATAGTAATGGACAAAAACGTGTGAGTAAATTAAAAACATTTGAAGATACCCTTTGTAAGGTGTCTGACAAATTGGCAAATACATATTTGACTTTTAGACAAATGGCTTACAAATGGGATACACCAATATTGACAGCGTCTGCGACAACTGCAATCTCACCCAAGATCTCAGATAATATAATCGAAAAATTCCCGAATTTCGAAGCACAGAAAAAATACGATTCTATCAATAGACAGAATCGAGTATATTGGTATGACAATATTATTGTCGACGATGGATTATCAAAAGTACCTATGTGTACCGTAGATTGGACAAGTGAGATTGTCGGACGGTCACAAGTACAAGACGCTGCCGGTACACACTATGATGACCCATACGCACTTCTGCGTCGTCAAGTTGACGAAGCTGTTTTTAACGTACGTATTGCTGAGAAATCAAAACAACAAACACATATAGATAACGAATTATTATGGGATGCCATAGAAAGTGAACTTACCTCATTAGATCATGAACGTATGAATTGGAAAATATCGATGGAAGTAGCAGAGCATTTCATGCGCATTACTACAACAGATAGTGATGACAATGCCGTAGACTCAAATGATCAGGGGGCTGATGGTAACGATCAACCATCGCCTTTATTAAGTGCATGTTCATCACTTGAATTACAATCGGGTTCTAAAAATGATGTATGTGGTATATGTGACGGAGACGGTTCGTCATGCACTGGATGCGATGACATTCCTAACTCAGACAAAGTCAACGACGTATGTGGTGTATGTGGTGGAGATACACTTGTCATTGATGAATGTACAAGGTGAAAATAAACTATTAAAGTAACTTAAAATATAGACATAATGAAGAAAAGTTTGTTATTGACTGTAATAATGAGCCTATTTGTACTCACACACAGTTGGGAAAACTGTATTAATTACGCACTTTCGTATTCTGAAAATGCAAACACGATCAATATCGAACAAAGAAATCAGTATTTGACAAAATTATGCGCAGCTGTACGTGCATGTCACGCAAATCCTCAATTATATTCATATAATGTTTATGTCCATGATGTTGTACGTTGTTATGAACTACGTCTATATAATTTTGACAAATCAATTTTAGAACAACACAAACCAACGATTGAACATTACATCGAAACAATACAAAACAAATCACGCGCAGAAATTTATTACGATACGTTAAACTTTAAAGCAAAAGACCATATGCAATCAGTTATTAATATTATCAGAATACGCGATGCTTATTTACGTGAATTTCAATATTCAACTCATCCATTATTAGTAGGGGATGTGTTATTTTTATTGAAAAGTACAAAACAAACATTTCAATTCGACACTTTCAAACAACGCAATGCTATTCAAACAATGAGTACAAGTACGCAAGAACAAATACATTACACAGAAAAAATTCAACGTGATATAATTCAAGCGCAAAAAGATATTGAACAATTAACATTGTCCGTGCAAGAACAAAGAAAGATTTTTGATGAATTTGTAGTAAAAATTCAAGAAAATGTAGTTGGTTCACTAATAGAATTAGAAAAAGATTAAATGTAATTTTTTTGTATAGTATACTAATTAAGGTGTATTTAACGACGATCAGACATCTCTTTCTGGAAGTTGGTAAGACAAGTCGAAAGAACATCAAATGATGCCATTTTAAGTACTTCAGTCATTTGGTCAAGGCGTTCTTGTTCATTCGAAATCTGATTCAATTTTGACCATCTAAGACCATCTCTTTTTAACTTATGTGCCAAGTCTTCGAAAGTTCTGGCATTGGATGAAATGGTACCTCTAATTTTGGAAATCTCAACACGAGCACTGCCTTCCTGTGAACCCAAGAGAGCATCAGTAGCAGCTTGGTATTCACGAGCACCCGCTTCCTTAGCGGATTCACGTAACTGACGATCCATCACAGCACCGTGTGATTTCATATCATTGACGAAATTTTCACGAGCAGTGCGCCATTCGTCTTGTAAACCTCCGATTTTCAAAACGTATTCGTCAGCGGCTCTTGCTGCTTTAGACATACGCAAACGCTGTTGGTGTGGGTAGTTGAATGATTCAATAAATTGCTCAAGATTGTCGTCGTTAGGACTAATAGCACATCCTGCTTCGTGCAACTTGAGTGTAACCTTGTTTTTCCAAGAGTGTGAACTGGAAACATATTGATTATCCATGCCTGCTGGTTTTGTGAAATCATTGGCAATATTAATCAAAGCTTTGTTGAATTTCTCACATGCACCATCGATACCAGGGAATTCATTGACCATCTCAACCCATGCAGAAAGGCCACTAGTGACAGTGTACTTGACTGAACCGTCATCGTAAATGTCGTGTTGGCGATCAGAAGCTGTTCCGGCTGTGATTTGTTTTGTACCCCAAGCTACCCCATTATTAACATCAAATAATTTCAAGCCCTCTCCACAACGATTTTCTGTAATTTTTTGCTGTTGTCCTCCGATATTTGAAGCTGAAGCCATACCAAATAATGCGATTGAACCAATAATAACTTTCTTCATTTTAAATTTTACAATGAACCTTTTATAGTTGTTTTTTTTAAACTATATGTCAGTATAAAGTTTACACAAATATCATAAATAAATGCGATATATCTTTATTGTGTTATCTACATTATTGTTATTTACATTATGCCACTCGTTTGAATTCGGTTCAATTTCAAACATAGCTGCAAAATGCGCCGCTATAATTCAAAACCCGACAGATAGATCATCAATTGGTCATTTGGAACGCTCTCTAGACGTAAACTGTTTCAATTATTATAACATTCATGTGACAACCGAAACTATGGATCAATTAAGAACTGTCTACACTAAAAGCATAAATACATTTAAAACATACGTTGATTCCGCAGGAACCAACGAGCAAGTGTTATATACGGCTAAAAACTGGCTTTCGGTTGTGTCTACCGACCCTCATAGTATTTATCAGCGTCAAGCAAGAGAATGTAACGCACAATTACTCATGTCTCAATTCGGCAGCGAAGACACCGTCTCAGAATTGCCTGTGTTCATACAAAGTTTGCAATATATGCAAAGTTGTTTTGATGATGTTGTGATTGATGTCATTGATGCAGCTCAAAAACTCATTGCCGATTACGATATTCGTATACAAGAATGCGAGGAAGCGCATGAGCACATGGTCGGTTCATATGAGAATGTAAGTTTCAGTCGTTTAGAAGTTTCCAATATGAAAAATATCTTTTCGAATAACTTAATCGAAACATTTAACACAATATATTCTTAGTATTTAAGAAACCCTGTTGAGTTTAAAAAAAAAATAAAGAATGTTAATCTTGTTTGTTTTATTTACTTTTTGCTATAGTCATGTGATATGGCCTGTAGAAAACTGTACCAACGATGTGAATTATATGGTTCCTTTTCATAATAATTCCGTATTAGATCCATGTGACGACGGGGAATGTTGGACATATTGCGATCATCAATTATGGCATGACATAGATATCAACGAAACTGAATTTTCCAAAGATCATTTAGAAAATGAACAAAAACTATGTATTGATCAGGGCTGTGCAGATTTTCATTACGCACACATTAAAGAAGTACAACTGTTAGAAAGATGCGCCATCGATAAATGTTACGTTGAAGAATGGGAAGTCGAACGTGTGAGAAACTGCTCCACATTACTCATTCGTGCTTCAGAACTATACAAAGATGCCTCTATATTAAAGCTAGATTTCGATCAGAAATATAATATTAATCGCTCTCTTGTGGAATATAAAAAGCATCGATTCATACACGACATTAATACAATATTGAATGCTGAACACGAAATGATTTGGGATTTGGAATTAGCAAACACGGAAATGGTCAAAATTTTAGAAGTAAAAGAACCGGATCATGAAATGCAAATGCTTGAGGATATGAAAGAAGCTTTACGTTTAAATGTAATAACATCGAAAAATATTACATACATGATCGAAAATGCAGTGTTATCAACGTCTGAAATGGACGCGAAGCTTTGGTATATTTTTGGACAAATAAAAATGAGTAAAACTTTATCTGGTGCAATGAAAGCAATCAAAGAATATATAGATGATATACGTGATCGTGTTACCTACCAATATGTTTTTGGACCAGATTGGTGTCCGGATATAGATTGGTTGGTTGAAGACATTGAACGCCACTGCATATTGTGTGACCATGGCCAATGTCGTTTTGACGGAAAGCAATTCAGTTGCGATTGTGAATTAGGATGGAAAGGAATATGGTGTGGTGAAGAAAAAAACAAATGTAGTGACAAACCCTGTTTAAATAAAGCAGGGTGTGTAGACGAATACAACACATACCGTTGTGAATGTCCGACGGCATGGACTGGAACATTTTGCCATCATCTAATTAATAAAACGTTAGGATGCGAACCAATAGGCGAAGAACATCCGTGTCAAAATAACGGTAATTGCGCTCCATTAGAAAACAATTATTTTTGTGAGTGTCCCCTTGCATTTCAAGGAACAAATTGTCAATATTCATTGACGGATTGTATTGATCAAAATCCATGCGAACATGGGGATTGTGTATTTGAAAACAATCGAATATCATGTGACTGTCAAAAAGAACCCATATACAAACAACCGTTCTGGACAGGTCCATCTTGTTCTGTACCCAACTTAGAATGTAATATTAACCATTATGATTTCGACACTCAAGTAATGACACATGGAAATCCATGTAGTGGACATGGTGTATGTACATTGGACCAACCAAACACCAGTTGGGAATGTTACTGCGAATCCGATTATATCGGAGACAGATGCGCAATTTCAATTGACGAGACGAATTTATGTTTGATATATAATACAGCTTGTATTCACGGTTCATGCCAACATTGTACAGACGGGGATTCGTGTATATGTGAATGTGAACCTGGTTGGAAGGGTGAACAGTGCTCCTTTGAAATTAACGAATGCGAACCAAATCCATGCAAAAATAATGCCAAGTGTGTTGATTATGTCAATGAGTTCTATTGTGATTGTGCCTCAATCGATGGACAATTCGGTGGTACATTGTGTGATGAAAAAATGACTTGTGTACAAAAACCATGTGGAGATCACTTTATATCGTGCAATGACGAGTCAAGTGATCTTTCAGGAATTAGTTGTATATGTCAACCTGGATATATGGGTGACAGATGTGAGATAGACGCCAGAATTTGCACAGATAATGTATGTTTAAACGGGGGCAATTGTTTACTTGGACATTCGCATAGTTTTTGTTCATGCGAACCAGGATGGTACGGTGACCGTTGTCAATTTGCACCGCCATATTGCCACGAACAACCATGCGGAAGTTATGGAAATTGCACTGTCACAGGAGATGGTTATAAATGTATTTGCGAACCCGGGTGGGAAGGAAAACAGTGCAATTACAACACAGATGATTGCGACCCAAACCCATGTAAACACGGCGCGTGTGTCGATTTAGTGAACATTTTTCAATGTTTATGCTCTGAAGGTTGGCATGGGACATATTGTGACATATTAAAAACACCATGCGATCAAGTATCGTGTCCGCGTGACGGTATGTGTATAGACACAAGGTTAGATAAGTGGACCGAAAACGATTATACGTGTCTCTGTGCAGCACAAACATGTCAAGTAAAAACACTGACATCGTTAAGACAAGAAACAATCGCTATACGCACAAAAAGCCATTCATATATTTTATGGGGGTTTATCATAGGCGCTGGTTTAATATTGGTTGTTGTCTTATTCGTATATTGTCTATATTACCACCAAGATAAGAAAAGAGAGAAAAGAACGAATTTCAAACATTTGAAAAAGATCACTACTTTGAAAAAGATTTTAATTTGACTGTATATAAGTTACAAAATAAGATCTACGATGGAAACTGTCAAATCAATTGGTACTACAGGGTTTAGACAATTCACAAAAAGCGAAGCTGTCGCTGTAATAGACGCCAAAACATCGAAATTAAGCGAGAATTTTGAGAGAGAATTGCGTGATTTGCAAGAAAAAATGCATACTACAGTGCGCGAAATTGTCAGAGACCAATTGGATTTGTTGACAAAAAGAATTGAGCGAAACACAAACGACATACGTACATTAATGGATAGGAAGAGGGACAGAGATTTCGAAGAACGAGTAGAAGCTATGACTAAGAAAAATGCAGAAAACATTAAAGTCATAGATGATAATATCAAAACATTAGATAAAAACTTACAAAATTTATCAAGTTAGCTTCTAATTTTTAATGGTTTTGCAACCTTATGTAAACGCTTAAATTCTTCAAAAAATGTTGCCGCAATTCCGGGGTCATGGAAAATCATAATATTTTCCAAATTTGTCACCGCCGATTCTGTCACGTTAAACGAACCATTAATCACCCAAATAGGTTCACGCGCTGCTGACAGACCGATTAAAAATTTGTGGTGCATCAAACTCTTGAAACGTCCACGTCCTTCGCCCATAGTACGAATCACGCCACCTTGAAAACATCCCGATAATTTGGAATAGGCGGTCTGGTTTTTTTTGCGCGTTGTCAAACGATCTTTCGTACAAATAATCGACACGCCGCGAGTATGTTCCGCCATCGTTTTAAGAACACGTTTGTTAGACAACCACGCAATACATCCCACAATATAAGACGTATCTTCGCGTTTAATATTGCGTACAATGGCATTTTGAATCGCACGGCCGTCGAAAACAATGGCAACTTTTTGCCCACCACGTTGGTGTACACATTGACGTTTACGTTCACCATCGTCAGCTTGTTTATTCAAATCACGACTTCTCTTCAAATCACGACTTCTCTTCGACATTGTTCTAAACCATTTTTGTCTATATATAGGAGATCGTAACATACCAATAATGGATGCACACGAAATTTTTGTTGAATACATTGAAACTCAAACATTACCAGATGTCAGCAAAATCAAAGCCACCATGTTAACGGGAGACACACAAGGTTTGGAATTTATTGCAACCATGTACTTGCACAATAAGAAAAATATTAACGCCGACGTCATATTCAAAGACAATGAGTATCTACAATTGTTGTTGGAAGCGGTGCCAAAAACATGGACGCCGACCGTCGTCCAAGCCATTCGAATATCAAGACCATCATTTCCACAACTTGAAATGTATTTCGAAAAAATGAAACAATTCGCACAACCAAATACATTACAATACATAGGTGAAACAAAAAATGGAACTCCACCAAGAAGAAGAAATGAACCAGCAACGCCAAGAACCAGACCAAGAAATACAACAACCATCTCAGCTCCAATAGTGTCCAAAACAGCAGACCAATATATGGTAGAAGAACAAAAAAAATCGATTGGTGTTCTTGTTTCAATGTTGGAGGCCAACGTTCCAGCAGCTTGGGTACGAGAATGCGCATCAAATCTAATCATCAATATCCCCTTTTCAGAAAATATTAACCAAAAAGCATTTGTACTTTTACAAAATGGAAACAAACGCCATGTTCATCATATTGACAATTCAGTGGCAAAATTTTTGCACACGTTATCCCAGTTTTTAGTCGAAGACATATCAACCACTATTACCTGGCAATTCTCAGACTCCAAAAAAGCCATTCATATGAAAAAACTTGCCGACGCCCTCCGACAAAAATGCCCCAAAAATCCCATGGCTTTCATTATTTTCGCATGTTCACTAGGGATACCCACAACAAGACTCATGAAAACGCGTGACTTTCTAACACGTTGGAAAAGATTCGATCATTTGTCACAAGACGTAGTCATCAAAATGTTACTTCGACCGAAATTCAAAACAGAAACCACAGAAAACGAAGCCGTTATTCTACTCAATGAATACACAAAACACATACAGGAATTTGTTCCCATAGAAGTCCATTCAAATACAATTGAAAATTATTTTTATCAAACATATTACTCGTATCCAACACCAGACGAAATGAAATTCATATGGGACAGAATAGAAAAAAACACAAAAATATACAAATAAAAGTATATAACAACCCTACTATTTTTTTACAATGTCAGTTCTCAAGAATGAACTCATACATATGTACGCCAAATCTCACACACTCAAATACCCATGGAACTACATTCTACAAAATATAGATCATCTCACCGCCATTCAAATTCTCGAACTCGTCGTACAAAAATCAGACCATATCAATATACGCGGAATAACCATAAATAAAGAACAATGTACATTCGAAAACATAGCACAAAATATCCCAGAAGAACAAGCAAACGTTTTCTTTGCCATATATGGGTTAGTCATTACGTGTGTAACAGGGAAATTACACACATATCTCAAACATAACACCAGAACAGAATGGGCACATCTGTTCATACAACTTAAAATTCACAAGCAACCCATCTTTGTATACGCTTGTCAACAAAATATACAAACTCTCATGCAATGGATGATCGAAGTCATGAACGATATTCGAAATTTCGAACCATTGACACAACAAGACATATACGGAAACACACCACTACATTACGCAGTCATAAGGAAACAATGGAAATGGACACAAAGACTAGTAGACAAAAATTGCTCACCATTCACAAAAAATCACAAAGGCAAAACACCATTAATGCTCGCCGCACCACATCATGAGCGCCTCGAAATATTCAAACAAAACAACAAACAATGGTTCGACGCGTTGCACGAAGCATTAGTCGATGGAAAAGAAGACGCAATGTGGTGTTACACATTAATTAACGAAGGTGCAGACTTCAATCAACCAGAATTGTACAACAGTCCATGCGACTCACTACTAATATTCGCAAGATCAGGCATGGATATGAATTTACCCTCTAACGAAACATTCTCCATAGAACAATATCGATTAATGTTTCTCTACGGAAGAAAACCAAACAAATGGAATAACGTATTAAACGCATTCAGTGAAAACGAATGGGTAAGAATGCTACACGACATATCCGTCGAATTCAACGACGTAAAAATTACACAAGAATACAAAGACAATTTGGAATCGAGAAGAGCTATTACAGATACTACAATTAAATTACAAATATTTATAACCAATCACTACTAAACCATTGTCTAAATACAGGTTTTTTTGATTTTTTTCCCCCAGAACTATCCGAATCACTATCCGAATCACTGTCAGAATCACTATCCGAATCACTATCCGAATCACTATTCGAATCACTATCGCTATCAGAACTATCGGAACTATCGCTATCGGAACTATCGCTATCGCTATCGGAACTATCGCTATCGCTATCAGGAACGAATTTTAACACATCTTCTTCGGATGTTTTAGTCGGATGTGCTTTGGGTTCAAGCTTGAATTGACGTATTGGGTTACCGTCCGGTTTTTTAGGCCCAGATGTTTCCGGACTCTCATCAGAACTATCGTCAAAACTCTCATCAGAACTATCGTCAAAACTCTCATCAGAACTC
>MDTF01013180.1_pt1 | contig 25405 bp, 24 predicted proteins | sample 811191 | NCBI WGS metagenome assembly MDTF01 (sample SAMN05326649, study PRJNA326480) | marine metagenome | isolation source: seawater | place: Southern Ocean | collected 2011
CCATTCACACTACTTTCGCAGCAAACATTCAATGCATGCAACAACTAATACTAAGTCAAGGTCGAACGAAATCCATCTTAAATCGCCATCCTTGGTTGTTTTCTGGCGGTGTACACCAATGCAAAGCTTCTGAAGGTGAAATGGTTGCCGTTACTAAACACAATGGCGAATTGATGGGTTATGGCTTCTACTCTACTGGAAGTCAAATTGCTTGCCGCATGTTTGAATGGACACTTACCGAAAAACCGGTTGAAACTCCTGCTTATTGGAAAGCCAAATTGGAAGAAGCCATTGAGCTTCGCAATAAACTCATTGATCAAACTAACACCAATTGTTTTCGCTTGATTCATGCTGAAGGCGACAATTTTCCAGGGTTGATTATTGATAAATACAACGATGTATTGGTTATCCAACCTTTAACCAAAGGAATGGAGCAATTGATGCCCATGATTAGCGATTTGTTGTTGGAATTAGGTTTCCCCTATCAATACCTCAAAGTGAAACAAAGCAGTGCTCAGCTAGAGCGTGTTTCATTATCAACGGGTTGGTTAAAAGAAGAACACGATATCTTAATTGAGGTTGTTGAACACGGCATCCGATTCAATATTGATGTAGAATCTGGGCAGAAAACAGGCTTTTTCATTGATCAGCGCGAAAACAGAAACATCGTTAAAACCTACTCTAAAAACAAAGCAGTCTTAAATGCTTTCAGTTATACAGGCGGTTTCAGTTTATATGCACTTGCAGGCGGTGCGCATCGCGTTCACAGTGTAGACATCTCCAAACAAGCCATTGAATTGGCTAACGAATTGGTTGACCTCAACTTTAAAAATGCACCACACACAGGAGTTGTAGCCGATTGCTTCGATTACCTAGGAGATATGCCTGATGATTTTTACGACATTATCATTCTTGATCCTCCAGCTTTTGCCAAAAACAAGCGAGCTGTAGCCAACGCAAGCAGAGGTTACAAGCAAATCAACCTGAAGGCCATGCGCAAAATCAAAAAAGGTGGTTTGTTGTTTACATTCTCTTGCTCGGGAAACATTACCAAAGACCTTTTCCAAAAGATTGTGTTTGGCGCAGCTGCTGATGCTCACCGTCATGTACGCATTGTTGAGCAATTGCACCAACCGGCAGATCACCCAATAAACATTTATCATCCTGAAAGTGAATACCTCAAAGGATTATTGCTATACGTGGAATAACACACTATTGACACTTTAAGCGCGTTAAAGAGGTTCAATCAGAACCTGAGCCTCATTGTGCTACATTCGTGATATGCCCTGGTATCGCATAAACTTCATTTGGATTTTAGGCTTTTTGCTCCTCGCCCAAGGCGGATGGGCACAGTCTTCTAATGTCCGAACGCAAAAGTTTAGTACACAAGCTGATACCCTACAACTTGATTCCCTTTCTATCATCGAAGCCACATTTCATATTAAGGGAATTGACACTTCAAGTTATGAACTCGACCCGCTGAAAAGTCAATTGATTTGGAAACAAAAACCAGATGCTGATTCGATAACTGCAACCTATCAAGTTTTCCCCATCAATTTTTCGAAAACCTATGCCAATAAACCGATTTCGGCCATTGGTAAAGATCAAACAGCACAGCAAAATCCATTCAGGTATTCAACGGACAACATCCAAAACAAAACTGCTGGATTTTCTGAATTAGAAAAGCGAGGTAGTATTTCCAGAGGAATCAACTTCGGGAACAACCAAAATTTAGGTGTAAACTCAAACATGAACCTTCAACTTTCGGGAAAGCTAACCGACAAGGTCAATATTCTCGCTACCATTTCTGATGAAAATATTCCGATTGAACCTGAAGGTAACACACAGCAAATTCAAGATTTCGACCAAGTATTTATTCGACTTTACGACAACAGATCGCAGCTTACTGCTGGTGATTATCAAATACAAAGTGGCGAATCGTTTTTCATGAAATACAACAAGCGTTTGCGCGGTGGATCGTTTGAAACGCAATTCCCCGTAGCCGATAAAAAAGGAATGAACTTAGTTGGTGCTGGCGCTGCCATTTCGCGTGGAAAGTTCTCAAGAAATATCATTCAAGGTAATGAAGGAAATCAAGGTCCATACCGATTAACGGGCGCTGAAAACGAAACGTACATCATTATTCTATCAGGTACAGAACGGGTTTTTATTGATGGTAAAGAGTTGACTCGCGGTCAAGAAAACGATTATGTTATTGATTACAATCAAGCTGAAATCACCTTTACAGCCAAGCAACCCATCACCAAAGACAAACGGATAATTGTAGAATTTCAGTATTCTAGTCAGGCTTATTCACGCTCTTTAATTGAAGTTCACGATCAGTTTAGAACCAAAGAATTAAAACTAAATTTCAATTTATACGCAGAGCAAGATGCCAGAAATCAACCGTTACAACAAGATTTATCGGATGCTGATAGAAACTTACTGATAAATGTTGGAGACAATATCGACCAGGCCGTTATTTCAGGTGTTGAGCAAGTAGAATTTGCCGATGATCAAGTGCTTTATAAATTGGAGCAAGACACCAATACTGATGGAACTATCGACTCTATTTATGTGTACAGCACCAATGCTGACAGCGCTATTTATCAAGTCAGTTTTAGCGATATGGGATTTGGTAACGGTAATTACGTGCGAGTAAACAGCACCGCCAACGGACAGGTTTACGAATACATAGCTCCCATAAATGGTGAACCTCAAGGAAGATATGATCCAATTGTGGTTTTAATTACACCCAAACTTCGACAAATGGTGAGTTTAGGCGGAAGCTATCAAGTCAGTAAAAACTCTACCATCAATTTTGAAGGTGCGTTGAGCAGAAGAGATATCAATACATTTTCATCATCAGGTGATGAAGACAATTTTGGAACGGCTCTTTTTGTAGAATATGATACCCGAAAATATTTCCAGAATGACACCTCAAAATGGGCTGTAACAGCCACCGCCAGACACGAGCAAGTTGCTGCAAATTTTGAGCAAATTGAATATTTCAGATCAGCCGAATTTGATAGAGACTGGAACATTAGAGACATTGAACTAACGCAAGATCAATATTTGCCTTCAGCTTCTGTAGGACTGATGAAAAACACCGTTGGAAAGGCCGAATATCAACTAAAAACGTACTTGGCTGGCGGACAATACAGCGCCATAAAACACGGTGCTGTTGCCGATTTAAACTGGAATGGATTTTCACTTGACTACAATGGTAGTTTAATGAACACAGAAGGTGATTTTTACAACTCAGAATACAACAGACAACAAACGTTGCTTACTAAATCATTCAAGAAATTTAAAGTAGGTTACCGAGATGATGTTGAACTGAACCAAAGAACCGACCCCAATGCAGATACACTTTTATCATCTAGTTATCAGTTTTACGAGTGGGAGGCCTTTATTTCTAGTCCAGATTCGGCAGTAAACACCTATAAAATCAGTTATACGCAGCGTAGAGATAAGGCTGCTTTGGAGAATCAAATTCAAGATGCCACTTTTGGTCAGAGTTATGGATTTGAATTTGGGCTTTTGAAGAATCCAAACAACCAGTTAAAAGGGAAAACAACATACCGAATTTTAGATGTAAACAACAATGAGTTGTATCAAGATGATCCTGAAGAAAACCTCATCTCTCGATTAGAATATACTTTACGATTGCTAAAAGGGGGATTAACGTCAAATAGCTTCTATGAAATTGGATCTGGCTTAGAAGAACGAATCGAATACGTTTACATTGAGGTTTCTGCTGGTCAAGGAACTTACACGTGGATAGATTATAACGATAACGGCATCAAAGAACAAAACGAGTTTCAAGTAGCTATCTATTCAGATCAAGCCAATTATGAGCGCGTTACTTTAACCACAAACGATTTCATTCAGGTTTACAACAACCAGTTTAATCAGGTATTTTTGATTCAACCCGAAAAGTTCTTGAATTCAGATAAAGGCTTGGGTAAAATTGTAAGCAAATTCTCAGATCAATTGGCTTATCGAATTGAGCGAAATACCCAACGCGAAGAAGATCTTAACCGATTCAATCCCTTTTACACTTCTATTGCCGATAGCAACTTGGTAAGCATCACCTCATCATTCAGAAATACGGTCTATTTCAATCAAAACCACCCCAAGTTTGGTGTTGAATTCACTGTTCAGGAAAATGCATCCAAACAACTTCAAACTACAGGATTTGATGGCAATCAGCAGCGATACCAAACCTCAGATGTGAGGTATAACATTAACCGTGAGTTTCAATTAAACTTGGGCGGAACTACTGGTACGCGTAAGTCACAATCTGAGTTATACAATTCTCAAAATTATACGATTGATTATTTCGAAATCAACCCCAGATTAACCTACCAACCTAAACCAAGTTTTAACCTTACTGCAGGCTATGAATACGATGAGATGCAGAACATTGAAATAGAATCTGACAATGAATTTTCATCGCAACACACCATGAGTTTAGAACTTAAGTGGAATCAGGTTGGAAAGGGAAGTTTAAACCTAACGGGTAGATTTTTAATAATTGAATTTACAGGAAACGCAACCGATCCAATTGCCTACGATATGTTGCAAGGTTTACTACCCGGAAACAATGGAACTTGGGAAGTTTACTATCAACGAAACTTGGGAAACAACTTACAAATGACTTTGACTTACGCGGGACGTAAATCAGAAAACACAGACTTTATTCACACAGGAGGCGTGCAGGTTAGAGCTTACTTCTAGGCATAAAAAAACGCCAATGAAATTTCCATTAGCGCCTTGGTTATATTTGGTTAAGTATAGACTTATTCAAAGGTCATCATCACGGTGTTTTTCTCAAGAGCATTTCCTCTTTCAACCAAAATTTCTTTGATAACACCATCTGCTGGAGACTTAATTGAGTTTTCCATTTTCATGGCTTCTAAAACCATTAATGAATCTCCTTTAGAAACAGTTTGTCCTGGTTCAACTAAAATATCAAGTACTAAACCTGGCATTGGAGCTTTAACATCAGAGATTTTAATCACCGTTAAATCACCCATTCCCATTTCTTCTAACCAAAGGTCAAATTTGTCTTTCACCTTTAGTTCGTGCTTGAAACCATTTACGCGAACAGTTAATTCTTTGGTATCCCAATCTGCTTTAACCAATTCAACGTGGTAGGTTTCGTTGTTGCGGGTTACTTTGTATGCATTCGGATACGGACTAGTAGAATCTAATTGAAAAGATTCACCATTTAATGTTCCTTGGTTACGATCTGCGCTATCAAATGCTAATTCGTAAACTTTATCTTGAGATGATACTTTTAACATGGTAACAAATATATGTTTTGTTAGTTACAGTTGCTTTTAGAAAGAAAACCATTTGTTTTGCACCAACAAATATGTAGAAATGAATCGATTTATTCTATTATCAATCACCTCTCTTCTCTTTTTTCAATCTTGTTCAATATTAAAAAAATCTACGCCAGAACCTGAGCAAGTAGTTTATTTAGACACACTTGATGTTTACGATGATGTTCCTCAATTACCCTACAAAGCATCAAGAACGTTAGAAATTGACATCATCCACACAAAGCTGGATGTCCGATTTGATTGGGAAAAACAATACCTCTATGGTAAAGCATGGATTACGTTAAAACCCTATTTCTATGCTACTGATAAAGTAGTTTTAGATGCTAAAGGGTTTGATGTAAACGAAGTTTCACTGGTTACCGGATCTGGTAAAAAGGAACTTCCTTTTGAATACGATGGCAAGCAAATTACTGCTGATTTGATGGACACATACTCGCGTACAGATACGCTTGAATTATTCATTGAATACACAGCAAAACCAAACGAACTTCAAAACGATGGTGGGCAAGCCATTACAGACGATCGTGGTTTATACTTCATTAATCCGTTAAAAGAAGATCCAAACAAACCGCAACAAATTTGGACACAAGGCGAGCCTGAATCAAACTCATGTTGGTTCCCAACGGTTGATTCTCCAAACGAAAAATCAACAGAAGAAATTTGCATTACTGTTGAAGATCGTTTCAAAACACTATCAAACGGAAAACTCACTTTTAGCACTGAAAACGGTAACGGAACACGCACCGATTGCTGGACTCAAGCTAAACCTCACTCGGTTTACTTATTCATGATGTCAATTGGCGATTATGCCGTTGTTAAAGACACATTGTGGGATACACTTGCAGTTGACTACTACGTTGAGCACGAATATGAGCAATACGGTTATGACATTTTTGGAAACACACCAGAAATGATCGAAACCTTCTCTAACCTATTAGGTGTAACTTATCCTTGGGAAAAATACCACCAAGTAGTTGTTCGCGATTATGTTTCTGGTGCTATGGAAAATACATCGGCAGTAATCTTTGGTGACTTCGCTCAGAAAACAAAAAGAGAATTGTTAGACGGTGGTCCTGAAGATGTAATTGCACACGAATTATTTCACCACTGGTTTGGAGATTTAGTTACTGCAGAATCATGGAGTAACTTGCCTTTGAATGAGAGTTTTGCTACTTACAGTGAGTATTTGTGGAGAGAGCACAAGTTTGGTAGAGAGTCTGCAGATTACCATTTAGATGGCGAATTGCGCAGCTATTTACGCGAGTTTAAGAGAGGCAAATCTGTTGATATGATTCGTTTCCACTACGACAAACCACTTGAAATGTTTGACAATCACTCATACGCTAAAGGTGGTAGAATTTTACACATGCTACGCAAGTATGTTGGTGACGAAGCATTCTTTGCATCATTGCAAAAATACCTAACAGACAACGCATACAAACCAGCAGAAATTCACCATTTGCGTTTGGCTTTTGAAGCAGTAACTGGCGAAGATTTAAACTGGTTCTTTAACCAGTGGTTCTTAGATAAAGGACACCCTGTGCTTACTGTAAGCTATGATTATGCTGATACCAACAAAACACAAACTATTCGTGTAACTCAAAACCAAAATACCGAGTTATATCCGCAATATAAATTACCAGTAGATGTAGATATTTACTACGCAAACAATCGAGTTGAGCGCAAGCGCATTACTATTGATAGCCTAGATCAAACTTTCTCATTCGAAGTAATGGAAAAGCCTGTTTTGGTTGACTTTGATGCAGAGAAAATGCTTTTGGCAGAGATAGATAATCAAATTCCTATCGAGTGGTATTTAGAGTTGTACAACCGCAGTGATTTGTATATCGCTAAACGCGATGCAATTCGCAAGTTTGCTGAATATGCCAATAAAAACGAAAAAGCTAAAGGAGCTTTCTCTAATGCTTTTGCATAAGAATTTTGGGCTTTGCGTAACGAAGGAATTTCAAACGCTTTAACCGTTGAAGATAGCAACAACGCGCAAACTTTGTTGAACATCATTCAAGGCGATCCAAAATCTGATAACAGAGCTGAAGCTATTGAGCAAATGATGATTTTAGATTCAATTCGTTTAGACGAGTCAGGCGTTTTAGATCAAGCATTAAATGATTCTTCTTACTTGGTAGAAAGCACTGCTTTAATGGCTATTAGCCGTATAGACAGTACAAAAGCTTTAGAGGCCGCTAAAAGACTTCAAGATGAGTTGAACACAGATGTACAAATAACTTGTGCAAGTATTTATGCTCAAACAGGAGACTTAGCTTACAGTGATTATTTCTCTCGTTTAGATCAAGAACTTACAAGCTACGACAGAATGAGTCTTTATGCATTGGTTGCTAATTATGCAATCAACACCAATGATCTAAACACAATGACTCAATTGGCTTTACCCATTTTAGAAGAAGGCGCAACAAAAGCAAACACTTCATGGTATATCCGTTTTTATGCTATTGATGGAATTATGAGCATGAAGAGAGATCTTCAGAATAAAATGGATGCAAGAAAAGCCGATTTAAAAGAAGAAGAACTCGCAACTGATTCGGAATTAACAGCACTTGAAAATGCTTTAGATCAGATTGAGAATAGTATTTCTGGAATTAAGGAAGTAACGGAAGAACAACAACTCCAACGAGTTTTAAGTCAAGACTAATAATTGAAAGGCCTCAGAAATGGGGCCTATTTATTTTACACCCACTCCATCTGGGCAAATAGCTCTTTTGCCTGCTCTGCATTAAAAACTGAAGATTGATATTGAACTTCAACCATCCTACCATCTAAAAAGGTTTTCAGAATTGCCTGATCAATTTTTCCTTCTGCATTTTGAATGGAAATGAAAACGCACGGTTTCTCATCAATCATTATGATCTCGCCATTCACATCTGCTTTGATGTTTTTTACACGATAATATTGGACCAACTGACCCAAAAAAGAATCATCAATTTCAGTGTTGATGTAAGTACATTTCTCAGAATCAAAATGAAGAGGACTACTAACAACTAATCGATCGGTGGAATCTACTTTAGCATAAAACACCGATTTCAGTTTGGCTTCGCAAAAGCTTAATCCAGCATCTTCAGCTATGTATGAAGTATCAAAATTTGCTGGAGTAGCAACACGAATCTCATTTGTATTCTCACCCAAAGAAACTGGTTGCTTGTTGTAATGGGCTGTTGAATTTCCACAAGAGCTTAAAACCAACGAAGTAATGAAAGATAAATAAGCTAGTTTCATATCCCCAAACCTAAATTACCATCACCAGACTCTGCCATTTCATAACCTTCATCAATGGCTAAATCTGAACTCATGGCTGCGGCAACTGCTAATTTATCGCAACGCTCATTTTCAGGAATGTTTGCATGGCCTTTAACCCATTGAAACTTCACATTGTGTTTGGGGTAAATTTTTAAAAATCGAAGCCAAAGATCTTTGTTCTTCTTTCCTTTAAACCCTTTTTTAACCCAGCCAAAAACCCATCCTTTTTCAACGGCTTCAACCACGTATTTAGAATCGGAGAAGATCAACACATTGTGTCCATCGCCTTTTAGCGTTTCCAACGCAACAATCACAGCTAAAAGCTCCATGCGATTATTCGTTGTTTTTCGAAATCCACCCGCTAATTCTTTGCGGTGTTTTCCGGCCATTAAAACCACTCCATAGCCACCAGGACCAGGATTTCCACGAGACGATCCGTCTGTATAGATGGTAATATTCACTAAAAAGAAATGTATTGCTGAGGATCAACAGGCTTACCTGAATCCCAAATTTCAAAATGCAAGTGTGGCCCTGTAGACTGCTCACCTGAGTTACCTACAATAGCAACAGGTTCACCAGCCTTCACTGATTCACCAATTTTTTTCATCAAAGCTGAGCAGTGTTTGTATACCGATACTAAATTATTTCGGTGTTGAATTTGAAGCACGTAACCGTTGTCGGTAGTCCAATTCGCCATGATAACAGTTCCATCCATCACGGCTTTAATGGCTTCATTTTCTTCGGTAACAACATCAACTCCATAATGATCTACATCTGGGTTAAATGATGATGAAACAACACCCTTAACAGGTGTAAAAAAGAAATAAGTACTTGCCGATTTGTTGTCGCTCAAATTTTGGTTAATCGTATACTGCTCTTCTTTCTCAATTTTAGCTCTAAAGGCAGAGTCTGCATCTGAGCGCTCATCTTCAACATCCTCAAATTTATTTTGAGGTGATATATCTGCATCAATGCTATCAGGCTTTATATCTCCAGAAAGCACCAACCGAACGTTTTCAATATACTGATCGCGAATCAATAATTCGTTGTGTAAACTATCTGCTTTAAAAACTGCGTAAGCAGCATTTTTCTTGGTTGTTACGTCACTGTAACCAGGAATATATTCTCTAAGTGGAGTAAAAGCGATGATGCTAATTAAAAATACACCTAATGTAATTAGCGTTAAACCTGCATAAGTAAACACATTTAGCGGGGTAAGCTGAAACGATAAACGCTCTTCAAACGTGTCATCATTCAAGATTACCAACCGATATTTGTTTCGGAGTTTCTTGTAGACTTTTTTCTTTTTCGATGTGTCGTTTTCCATACTCAGAGTGGCAAATATCTTAAATTGAAGTCAAGCAAGCGACAAATGATTAAAGAACAGTTTCAGAAATAAAATATTTTTGGCATCAATTAGTTATAAGCCCACGATAGAAAGGCCCTTTTTTTGAAGCACTTAATTAAACATATCCATACGTTATCAGCAGTATCATTATTGTTGATTATTATTCTTTTAGGCTGTTCAACCAAAAAAACTGGCTGGGCACACCGTACTTTTCATAACATGAATGCGCATTACAATGCGTATTTCAATGCCAATGAACTTGTAACACAAGCCATAGAGAATTATGAAGAAGCAATAGTTGACGATTACACCATGCTACTTCCTGTTTTTTATTACACCACCGAGGAAGGTGCACAAACAGTGATGGCTGATATGGATGTGGCCATTGAAAAGTGCGAAAAGGTAATTAACAGACATAGCATTGAGAAACGTGGCGAAGAATATGTAAAATGGATTGATGATGCCTATTTACTAATCGGGAAAGCCAATTTCCACAAACGTGAATTTACTCAGGCAAAGAAATTCTTCGACTTTGTTTCTAAGAAATACAAGAAAGAAGAGTCGAGATATGATGCCATGTTATGGCTTGCTCGAGTTTTGATTGAAGAGGAAGATTACGACAAAGCCGAACGCGTGCTAAACTTAGCCGAAAACGACAACGACTTGCCTGAAGAACTTCTTCCTGAAATTCGAATGATATATGCCGACATGTACATTCGTCAAAAAAATTATCCGCTTGCACTTCCTGAATTAAGATTGGCTACTCAAACCGTTAAAGGAAAAGACACCCGCATCCGACTAACCTACTTATTGGGTCAGATTTACGCTAAAGAAGGTGAATATCACAACGCATCAATGGCTTTTAAAGAAGTAATTGACATGCACCCAGATTATCGCACTTTGTTTTATGCAAAAATTCAACGTGCACTGGCATACAATACCGATTTTGGTGGTCCAGAAGAAGTTCGTAAAGAACTCTTTAAAATGCTGGCCGATGAAAAATACGTTGAGTTTAGAGATCAGATTTATTTCGCCTTAGCGGTAATGGAACAAAATGAAGGTGATATTCCTGAAACCATTGATTATCTAAACCAATCAATTAAGGCTAGTGTAAATAACGACAATCAAAAAGGGCTGAGTTTCTTAAAACTTGGTGAAATATTTTTCTCTAAACAGAATTACATCACCTCACAAGCTTATTACGATTCTTGTATCACTTACCTCAATCCTAATTATACTGATTACGATCAAATCGTATTGTTAGCTAACAACCTTAAAGATTTGGTAGAGCAAATTGTTATCATCCAAGAAGAAGACAGTTTGCAAATGGTTGCCAAAATGGATGAAGATGCGCGTGGGAAATTCATCGCAGAATTGATTCAAAACAAAATGGAAGAGGAAGAACGTGCGAGACGTGAAGCCGAAATTGCAGAAAACATTGCCAATAATGCTGCTAACGCTCAAAATTCTCCTACTGTTTCTCCTATTACAACTGGCGCTAATAACAAATGGTATTTCTACAATGCCATTGCGATGACCAAAGGTAAAAGCGAGTTTACACGTATTTGGGGTAGCCGTAAAAATGAAGATAATTGGCGTAGATCAGACAAAGCTAGTGTTGCCCCTGTTGAATACGATGAAATGGCTACCGACACAGGAGATTTTTCTAATGACTTTATTGTAGATAGCGAAGGTGACACAATCAAAGTGAGCAATGATTGGCAAGACCCCTCATATTGGTTAAAAGATTTACCTCTAACAGATTCTGCTCTAACGGCTTCAGATGATAGGTTGATTGAAGCGTATTATAAGCTATCTATCATCTACAAAGAGCAAATGTTAGACCTTCCTAAATCCATTGAAACTTTAGACACATTAAACTACCGTTTTACACCACACAAATATCAAGTGGATACCTACTACCGCTTGTATCGTATGTGGGAAGAATTAGGAAAATCAGCTTTAGCAGATGAGTACAAACAAAAAATCTTGGATGAATTTCCAGATTCTGATTTTGCTAAAATCATTCGAGACCCAGAATACTTTTCACATCAAGAAAATAAAAATGCTGTTGCAGAAGCTTTCTACGAAAAAACATACGGCTATTACAACAGAGGCTTTTACAGTCAAACCATTATTAGCTGCGATGAAGGCATAACCCTTTATGGTCAAACGTATTTACTACCAAAGTTCAAATTATTACGTGCACTAGCTGTTGGAAAAGAACAAGGTAAAGAGCAATTCATAATTGAACTTCAAAAGCTAAGTAATGAGTACAATGGTGAAGAGGTAGGAACCAAAGCCGATGAGCTTTTAGCAGCTATAGCTGCCATAGAAAAAGGCGAAGAAGTGGAAGAGGTTGAAGAAGAAGAGGAAGAAGAGTCTCCTTACACTTTTGAACCAAACACTAAACACAACTTTGTTGTTTTACTACCAACAACCAAAGGAAATACACAAGTACTTAAAACCAACATTGCAGATTATAACTTGCAGAATTATCGCTCTTCAGGATTAAAATCTAGAAACCTCGTATTAAAGCAAGATACCCAAATGGTGGCCATTCAAAGTTTTAATGATGCCAAGCTTGCTTTAGACTACAAGTCGAACTTTGATAATAACACCGGAAAGCTATCTTATATTAATCAGAACAATTTCCCACGATTTATCATTTCATATAACAATTATGCTGTGTTTTACCAGCGTAAAGACCTTGAAGAGTATATGAAGTTCTTTAATAAGTACTACAACAACCTCTAATGGGTAACCCTATTACTAAATACCTACCTTTGTGAATCTTTAAACCAATACAATGTTTTCAAAAAGCAAAACAATGGCCAAAGGAAACGAATTCGAAGCCGGATCCAGAAATCATATCGCTCAAGGTACAACCATTAAAGGTGACATTGAGACCGAAGGCGATATCCGTATTGATGGAAATGTAGAAGGCAGCATAACCTCTAAAGGTAAAGTAGTAGTTGGTGGAACCGGAAATATAAAAGGTAACATCAGATGCGTTAACTCCAATATCAGCGGTAAAGTTGAAGGAACCATGCTTGTAAACGAAATGCTTTCAATTACAGCAACAGGTAAGTTTAGCGGTGAAATGACGTACGGAAAAATGTCTGTTGAGCCAGGAGCACTACTAGAAGGTAACTTCACCATTGGAGGTAAGATGAAAGAAATTTCTTCTAATGGAAAAGCCGAAAGACAAGCGGAAAAAACAGCTTAATGATTATGCCCGATATTCGGGATTAGCTATACAAATGGGGGCAATTATAGGTGCTGGCACTTGGCTCGGCACTTATATCGATGGTGCAATGGAAAATGAAACACCCATTTTCACCATCATTCTATCCCTAATCTCTGTAGCTGTTGGATTATATACAAGCCTGAAAGACTTTATTAAGCCAGAATGAAAAAAGATCAAACTGGAATTATTCCGATTACTTTGATGGGAGTTGGATTGTTCATCATCCATTTTTTACTCCAAGATGCGTCTCAGCTTTCTCTCAATCAAATTATAGCCACACACATTTTTATCTACCTCATTTTTTTTCAGTCACTACTTTCAGTTCACTTCATTAAAAAATTCTGGCCTGAATATGTTGGATTTTCATTTATTGGATTCGGCTTATTCAAAATGCTACTTGTAGTGGGTTTCATTTGGATCATGATCAGTCAATTCGGGGCTCCCAACAATCCCTTTATAATCCAAATAATGCCCCTTTACTTCCTCTATCTTGGGGTCGAAACACTACTGGTAGTCAAGAAGATCAATATACTAAACTGATTCTCAATCGATTTCAAATAAAAAAACAATTAAAATAAAAGGACTTGTTTATTAATTGAAATCTATAAATTTGCCGCGATTTTCCCAGTAGGGGTTAAAACTGAGATTTACTCATATCATGCGTATTATCAAGTCATTCGCTCTAGTATTCGCACTTTTCGCAAGCTTTAATGTATTTGCGTCAGAAGAAGGTGCCCATTCAGAAGAACACAACGAATCTAATTCAGAAAAGTTTAACCCTGTGGAGATGATCATGCATCACATTTCAGATTCGCATGATTGGCATCTTTGGGATATAACTGATGAGAACGGTGTTAAACATCCGGTTAGTATTCCTCTTCCTGTTATCATCATCAACAACGGTTTAGACGTATTTATGTCTTCTGCTTTCCATCATGGTGAGCATCCAGTTACAAAAGGTGACGTAACTTACGTTATGCACCATGACAAAATTTACATCGCTGATGCAAATGGTGAATTATCATTTGATGATGTACATCACCCAACAAACGCTCAACCATTAGATTTATCAGTTACAAGAAACGTAGCATCTATGCTATTATCAATGATCATCTTGTTCTTGGTATTTTCTAGTGCAGCAAAAAGCTACAACAATCAAGGAGCACCAAAAGGAATTGGAAGTTTCCTTGAGCCTTTAGTTGTATTCGTACGTGACGAAATTGCAAGACCAAACATTGACGAGCACAAGTACGAAAAATTCATGCCATACCTACTTACGGTATTCTTCTTCATTTGGATCAACAACTTATTAGGGCTGATTCCTTTTTTCCCAGGTGGATCAAATTTAACGGGTAACATAGCATTCACAATGGTACTTGCTGTGTTTACTTTAGTTTTAACAAACATCAACGGGAACAAAGCATATTGGAGTCATATTTTAACTCCACCTGTACCGGTTTGGTTGTACCCAATCATGATTCCGGTTGAGTTAATCGGAGTATTTACTAAGCCATTCGCATTGATGGTTCGTTTGTTCGCAAACATCACTGCAGGTCACATTTTGATCTTAAGCTTAGTATCTTTGATCTTTATTTTTGAAAGTATAGGGATGTCTTTTGTATCAATTCCATTCATGGTGTTCATGAACACATTGGAATTATTAGTAGCTGCGTTGCAAGCGTATATCTTTACCTTGTTATCAGCACTATTCATTGGAATGGCTACAGAAGAAGCACATCATTAATTAGTAAATTGTTTAATCCAAATAAATTACAGTAAGATGACTGGAACATTAGCAGCGATCGGTGTAGGTTTATCAGTAATCGGTGCCGGAATGGGTATCGGTAAAATTGGTAGCTCTGCTACTGAAGCTATCGCACGTCAACCTGAAGCAGCAGGTAAAATCCAAACAGCAATGATTATTGCAGCAGCATTAATTGAAGGTGTTGCATTGTTTGGTGTTGTTGCATCAGCATTCTTCAAATAAGAAGAAGCATCCTATTTGGATATTGTCACCGAGAAGCAACGATTGGTTGTTTCCGGTGACTTTATAAAAAAGAAACAAGAGTAAAAGAAATAAAATGGAATTAGTAACTCCCGCACTCGGTTTAGTTATTTGGACGACATTAGCGTTCCTAATTTTACTTGTATTACTTCGCAAGTTTGCATGGAAGCCAATTTTAACTGCAGTTAAAGAACGTGATACCTTCATTGAAGAATCATTGAATGCAGCTGAAAAGGCTAAACTTGAGATGGAATCTTTAAAAGCTAGCAACGAAGAGTTGTTAAAGCAAGCTCGTGAAGAACGTGACGCGATGCTTCGCGAAGCGAGAGAAACCAAAGACAGCATTGTTGCTGAAGCTAAAGGTAAAGCTCAAGAAGAAGCTGATAAATTAATCTCTTCTGCTAAAGCAACTATCGAAGGTGAAAAGCGCGCTGCTATGAATGAGATCAAAACTTATTCTGCAGAAATCGCTCTTCAAGTAGCTGAAAAGATCTTGAGAGAAAACTTATCTTCAGAAGCCAAACAAAAAGAGTTGGCTGAGAAGTATGTGGATGAAATCAATTTAAACTAAGACATGAAGGTATCTAAAGCAGCTACACGATACGCCAAAGCGTTACTTGAACTTGCAGAAGAAAAGTCTGTACAAGATCAGGTATTGGCTGATATGGCATTGGTTGCTCAAACTTTAGAAGCTTCCAAAGACTTAGCGATGCTAGTTGAAAGCAAAGTGGTTAGTAACGACCAAAAATTAAAAGCTTTCACTACTATCTTTAAAGATCAACTTCAAGAAATGACGTTTGAGTTTTTCTCACTTTTAACGAAGAACGAAAGAGCAGACATCATTCCTGATATTTCAGTTGAATACCCTCGCTTATACAAATTAGATAAGCGAATTTTGGACATTGAAGTTCGTACAGCTAGTAAACTATCAGCAGAAGCATTGAATAAGATTAAAACCATTATGAGTGAAGGATGGAATTCAGTTGAAGTAACTGAAGTTATTGATCCTAGCTTAATCGGTGGTTTTGTGGTTAAAGGAAATCACACCGTATACGATGCATCTGTTGCTTCGCAATTACGCGAAATAAGTAATGAAATTGTTGACTATTCACACATAGCGCAGCTATAAACAAGTTATAAAACTAGAAGAAATGGCAGACATTAAACCAGCCGAAGTATCAGCCATCCTGAGAGAGCAACTGTCAGGTTTTAAATCGGCAGCTGAGTTGGAAGAAGTTGGTACCGTACTACAAGTAGGTGATGGTATCGCTCGTATCTACGGATTGACAAACGTTCAATCTGGTGAGCTAATTGAATTCGATAACGGGTTACAAGGTATGGCCTTGAACTTGGAAGAAGATAATGTTGGTGCTGTACTTTTGGGTAACTCCAAAGAACTTCGCGAAGGCGATACAGCTAAAAGAACCAAAAAAATTGCCTCAATTAAAGTTGGTGAAGGCATCGTTGGTCGTGTTGTAAACACACTAGGTTTACCAATCGATGGTAAAGGACCAATTGAAGGCGAAACTTTAGATATGCCAATCGAGCGTAAAGCTCCGGGTGTTATCTTCCGTCAACCGGTAACTGAACCACTTCAAACAGGTGTGAAAGCTATCGATGCAATGATTCCTGTAGGTCGTGGACAACGTGAGTTGATCATTGGTGACCGTCAAACAGGTAAATCAACTGTTGCATTAGATACTATCATCAACCAAAAAGAGTTTTATGATGCTGGTCAACCAGTATACTGTATCTATGTAGCTATTGGTCAAAAAGCTTCTACTGTTGCTCAAACAGTAAAAACTTTAGCTGATGCTGGTGCTTTAGCATACACTACAATTGTAGCTGCTAATGCATCTGATCCTGCTCCAATGCAAGTTTACGCTCCAATGGCAGGTGCTGCAATTGGTGAGTACTTCCGTGATACAGGTCGTCCTGCATTAATCGTATATGATGATTTATCAAAACAAGCGGTAGCTTACCGTGAGGTATCATTGTTGTTGAGACGTCCTCCAGGTCGTGAAGCATATCCTGGTGATGTATTCTACCTTCACTCTCGTTTGTTAGAGCGTGCTGCAAAGGTGATCAACGATGATAGCATTGCTGCAACAATGAACGATCTTCCTCCTTCATTAGAAGGTAAAGTTAAAGGTGGTGGTTCATTAACAGCACTTCCAATTATCGAAACGCAAGCGGGTGACGTATCTGCATACATTCCGACTAACGTAATTTCGATTACTGATGGTCAGATCTTCTTAGAGTCTAACTTGTTTAACTCTGGTGTTCGTCCAGCGATTAACGTAGGTATCTCGGTATCTCGTGTAGGTGGATCTGCTCAGATTAAATCTATGAAGAAAGTTGCTGGTACATTGAAACTAGATCAAGCTCAATACCGTGAGTTAGAGGCATTCTCTAAATTCGGTTCTGACTTGGATGCTGCAACTAAAGCAGTTCTAGATAAAGGTGCACGTAACGTGGAGATCTTGAAACAAGCTCAAAATTCACCACTTCCTGTAGAAGAGCAAATTGCTATTATCTACTGTGGTACTAAAGGTTTGTTACAAAAAGTTCCTGTAAATGAAGTAAGACAATTTGAAGTTGAGTTCTTAGATATGATGCGTACTCAACACAAAGACGCTCTTGCAGATTTAAAAGCAGGAAAATTAACCGATTCAGCGGTTGAGACAGTTGAAAAAGTTTGTGCTGATTTAGCAGCTAAATATTAAGAATAAAAAAGGCTGAACCATGCCAAATTTAAAAGAGGTTCGTAACCGTATTACTTCCGTAAATTCTACCATGCAGATTACTTCTGCAATGAAAATGGTATCTGCTGCTAAATTGAAAAAAGCGCAAGATGCTATCGTAGAGATGCGCCCGTATGCCGAAAAGTTAACTGAGATCTTAGCTAACTTAAGCGGAAACATGGATGCATCTGAAGGGAATTATGCTGAAGTAAGAGAGGTTAAAAAAGTTTTGCTTGTAGCTTACACATCAAACCGTGGTTTGTGTGGTGCATTTAATGCCAACATCATTAAACGTACTCGCAAAGTGATTGAAAACACTGAAGCTGGTGTTGAAATCGAGGTTTTAAGTGTAGGAAAGAAAGCATATGATTTCTTCAAGAAAACTCCATACATCGCATCAGGTGTTAGAGAAGAAGCCAATCATCTTTATGATGATGTAACATTTGATAATATTGCTGGCGTTGCTGAAGAAGTTATGAAAGCTTTCTCTGAAGGTGCTTACGATCAAGTATTGTTGGTTTACAACAAATTCAAGAACGCAGCATCTCAAGACATTACAGTTGAACAAATGCTTCCAATTCTCCCTCCTGAAGAGGCTGTAACTGATGTTGATTACATCTTTGAGCCTAGTAAAGGAGAAATCTTGGATGAGTTGATTCCTAAAGCTTTGAAAACTCAGTTCTACAAAGCGATTTTAGATTCAAATGCATCTGAGCACGGAGCACGAATGACAGCTATGCATCAGGCAACTGATAACGCAGGTACATTATTGAAAGAATTGAAATTGTCTTACAATAAAGCCCGTCAAGCTGCTATTACAACTGAAATCCTTGAGATTACTTCAGGTGCTGAAGCATTAAACGGATAAGCTTAAGATTCAAGCTATATACACAAAGCCGATTGGGATCAAAACCAGTCGGCTTTTTTTATGCCCTTAACTACGATTGTAGCAACTATAGATTTAATGATCGCTCCAGGTAAAATGGAATAAGCAATGCTCCATACATCAACACCGGGTTTAATCCATTTTAAAACTGAAAGTCCGATTACCATTAATAACAAATGAGCTACAAGGAACACGCCCATTTGAAGCCAGATTAGCTTCGTTTTGGAATATAACCACCCAACTACATAAGATACAAGTGGAAAAGCCCATATAAAGCCCGCTGTAGGTCCAATTAGTTTTTCCCAACCGGAAGAGTGTCCACTATAAACAGGAAGTCCCACAGCACCTAATAAAACATAGGCAAGCGCAATGTACAAACCTGGAATTGCACCACGCCAAGCAGCAACAGTAAAGAGAATAAATGTTTGAAGCGTAATAGGAACGATTTCCAGATCAACAGAAAGAGGAGCTATTAATACTACAAGTACTAGCCCGATAACATCACCTATTCTTTTCAAAATAACCTCCGATAAACATCTTCGATTTTAGAAACCTGAACCACTTCAATACCAAAAGATGAAGTATCAATTCCTTTAAGGTTGTAGCTACTCACAAAGATTTGCTCGAAACCTAATTTCTCAGCTTCGCGGATGCGTTGCTCAATTCTGTTTACGGGTCTGATTTCTCCACTTAATCCAACCTCAGCAGCAAAGCAAGTATTTGGATTAATTGGAACATCTTCATTGGAACTTAAAATTGAACATACAACGGCCAAATCAATTGCTGGATCATCAACTTTAATTCCTCCAGCAATGTTTAAAAACACATCTTTAGCTGCTAATCGAAATCCACATCGTTTTTCTAGAACAGCAAGCAACATAGATAATCTACGCAAATCAAATCCAGTTGCAGAACGTTGAGGCGTACCATAAGCCGCAGTACTTACCAAGGCTTGTGTTTCAATCAACATCGGACGCAAACCTTCCATGGTTGCAGCAATGCTAGTTCCACTTAAACTCTTATCTCGATTTGAAATCAAGATTTCTGAAGGATTGGTAACCTCTCGAAGTCCACTGCCTTCCATTTCATAAATCCCTAATTCGTGAGTAGAACCGAAACGGTTTTTAACTGCTCGTAACAATCGGAAAATGTGATTGCGATCTCCTTCAAACTGAAGTACTGTATCAACCATGTGCTCCAAAACTTTTGGCCCGGCAATATTTCCTTCTTTGTTAATGTGGCCTACCAATAAAACTGGCGTTCCTGTTGTCTTAGCATATTTCAACCATTCTGAAGCACATTCACGAATTTGAGAAATACTTCCAGCGGAAGAATCTAACAATGGAGTTTGCATGGTTTGGATTGAATCTACAACCACTAAATCAGGCTCCATGTTATTGACATGAACAAAGATGTTATCCAAATTCGTTTCGGTATACAAATAACATGTTTCATTTTGAATTCCGATGCGTTCAGCACGCATCTTAATTTGGTGTTCACTCTCCTCGCCTGATACATACAGCACCTTTTTATTGGTTAGTTGAAGTACCATCTGAAGCAATAAAGTGGATTTTCCAATTCCAGGTTCTCCACCTAAAAGAATGAGCGATCCACTGACTAATCCACCTCCTAAAACACGGTTTAATTCTGCATCGGGTAAAACCAATCTAGGTCGATTTTCAAAATCAACTTCTTGAACGCGTTGTGGTTTCCTACCTGTTTCTTTAGTAACAAGTGATTTTCCAGCAGATTTTGCCGACTCTTTAACCTGAATTTCTTCAACATAAGTGTTCCATTCACCACAAGATGGACAACGGCCAACCCACTGTGGAGAAGAGTTTCCACAAGATTGACAAACGAAAGATTTTTTGACTTTAGCCAATGCGCAAGAATTTAGCGCAAATTAGCTTGAATGATTTTCTCCTCCAAACGAGAAGTTGAATGTCCGGGAACAAATTCAATACTTTTCACCTCGCCACCGTTGGCAATTACTAAATCTGAACCTACAATGTATTTCTTAGAAGAAGGATCCATTTCATTCGGATCGTAATCTCCGCCCTTTACCAACACATCTGGTTGAACCAATTTGATGAGCTCATAAGGTGTGTCTTCATCAAATAGAATAACTGCATCTACAAATTGTAGACTAGCTAATATAATAGCACGAGTATCTTGATCTTTAATTGGTCTGGCAGGTCCTTTATTCAATCGCTTAACTGATTCATCGCCATTTAAACCAACAACCAAACGATTGGCACAATCAGCAGCTTTGGCTAGATAATCAATATGTCCGGTATGAATAAGATCGAAAACACCATTAGTAAACACAATTTTATCACCCTCAGAACGCCACCCCTTTAATTGGTCGGAAATGTTGTTCCAAGTGAAAATTTTATGCTTGACTAACAGTATCTTTTTCATTTCGAGATCGGTTGTAGATTGGCATCAATGTAAACGCCAATGCACCTAAAACTAAGATCATAACTGTTTGTGCAGTCCAAACAATCCAACCAAATGCACCAGCTATGGTTTTGTCAACCCCGTAAAGGGCTAAGATTGCCTGTACAGCTAATGGATAAGCTCCGATGCCACCATTGGTGGCTGCTATTGTAATTCCACCTAAAACAAAGGCGGTTAATACTCCTTGGAAAGGAACATGTGATGTTTCTGGTAAACTGAAGAAGCACAAATAGAACATCAACACATACATTGTCCAAATGAACAGCGTATGAAAGATGAATGCCCATTTCTTTTTCATTTTTACGATAGAAAGCGCTCCATCAACCAAGCCTTTCATGATTTTCTGAATGCTCTGGATGATTTTATTCTCGGATTTAACACGATAGATAAAAACCAAACCACCAATTCCAGCAATACCCAAACCAATCAAAATGGTAAATACCATTGCGACTGAGATATTTCCAAACATCGATGAAAGCGTATCATTCAATAAATCTTGAATGACTTCATATTGTAAAAAGACAACGGCTACAATAGAAAGTAACAAGATGAATGCGTCTGCAACACGCTCAGCAATTACAGTTCCCAATAGTTTTTCAAAAGGAATTTTCTCGTAGCGATGCATGAATCCACATCTAGAAACTTCACCCAAACGCGGAACAGCTAAATTGAGCAAATACCCAATCATCACTGAGAAAAAAGAATTGGCAAACTGTGGCTTATAACCCAATGCTTCCAGAGGATATTTCCAACGGTAAGCACGACTTAGATGGCTAAGTGTAGCTGCAACTAATGAAATTCCAACCCAGAAATAATTGGCACGTTCAAATGCACCAACAATTTCATTGATGTCGTTATTTGATAACCCTTGAAAATAATACCATACCAAAAAAATCCCCAAACCGAGGGGTATGATTACTTTCAGTGATCCAACCAGATGTTTTTTCAAAAGTGATTATTTAAGCTTGTTAACAGTTTCGTCTGGGAAGATTAACGCTGGCTTGAAAGATTTAGCCTCTTCAAAATCCATCAAAGCGTAAGAAATGATGATAACGATATCACCAACTGCTACTTTACGCGCAGCTGGACCATTAAGGCAAACCTCGCCACTACCTCTTATCCCTTTAATAGCGTACGTTTCTAAACGTTCACCATTATTGATGTTCACGATTTGAACTTTTTCACCTTCAATGATGTTTGATGCATCCATTAAATCTTCGTCAATGGTAATGCTTCCGATATAGTTCAAATCGGCTTGAGTTACTGAAACTCTGTGTATCTTAGATTTTACTACCTGAATCTGCATGGTTTTTCCTTGCTAAAATTCGCTGCGAAAGTACGATTTATTTATTACGATAACTTCATGTTATCAATTAACCTTACACCCTCAATATACGCTGAGATGAATGCGCGGGGTTCAGTTGAAGCTCTTCTATCTTGAATAGGCTTAAGTGTTTTTCCATCAGTCACTTCCACATATTCCAATTCAAAAGCATCGTTTTCATCAAATGCCATTTCAACGGCTTGTTTAAGCTCACTTACTGATAGCTCATTAAAATGATCGAGCATCCAAATAAGTTGCTCATGTATTAATGTAGAGGCATTAAATGCATTATCAGACAAACGAGCATTGCGTGAACTCATGGCTAATCCAGTTGATTCACGTTTAATCTCGCATGGAACAACTTTAACATCTAAACCTTCAAGTTCAACCATTTTTTTAATGATTAAAAGCTGCTGATAATCTTTCTCGCCAAAATAGGCTTTGTTTGGATTAACAGCCAAGAAGAGTTTTTTAACGATTGTTCCAACACCTTGAAAGTGTCCTGGGCGAAATTTGCCTTCCATTTCAGTATCTAATCCACCATAATCAAAGTTGTCTGACTCCACATTTTTGGGATACATCTCCGAAACTTCAGGTAAGAAAACAGCATGACATCCAGCTTCTTCTAAAAGTTGAATATCAGCCTCCACATTGCGTGGATATTTCTCTAAATCTTCAGGATTATTAAACTGGGTTGGATTAACAAAGATGGAGCAAACAACAACATCGTTTTCCTTTAGTGCTCTATGTATTAAAGAAATGTGTCCTGCGTGCAACGCACCCATTGTTGGAACAAATCCAACTGTTTTTTGATTACCTCTTGCTTGATTAGTAAAAGCAAGAACATCTTTGGTTTTTTTGAAAATTTCCATTTTCTAAAGCTCCATATTTTATTCAGGAGACCTCTTGACAAAGCGGCAAAGCTATTTGAAAACTTGAATTACACTAGATTTTTTCTTAATTTTGTGCTCATTTTGTTGAAAACAGGAGGGAATTTATGAGCAAGCCAAGAGTTCTTTTCGTATCACAAGAGATTACACCATATATCTCCGAGAATACGATGTCTACTATCACACGCAACCTACCACAAGGAATTCAGGAAAGAGGAAAAGAAATTAGAACATTCATGCCCAGATATGGCTGCATTAATGAACGCAGACATCAGTTACACGAGGTTATCCGCCTCTCAGGTATGAATTTGGTTGTTAGCGACTTCGACCACCCACTTATCATAAAAGTCGCTTCTATTCAACCTGCCAGAATGCAGGTTTACTTCATCGATAACGAAGAATATTTCCAACGTAAAGCAGCATTAGAAGATAAAGCGGGAAAAGCTTTTGACGATAATGATGAACGTTCAATTTTCTTCATTCGTGGTGTAATTGAAACCGTTAAGAAATTGGGATGGTCACCAGACGTTATTCACTGTCATGGTTGGATGACTGCTATGTTGCCAACATACTTGAAGACCGTTTACAAAGACGATCCGATTTTTTCAGACACACAAGTTGTATATTCAGTATATGATCAAACACCAAATGGTGAGTTAGCTCCTAACTTAGCTAGCAAAATGCAATTTGATGGTATCGACTCTGAAATCACAGATGTTGTTAACACGCCATCTTACAATAATTTGCATAAACTTGCCGTTAGAGATTCAGATGCCGTTATCTTAGGTCCAGAAACTGAAAATCCAGAAGTGTTTGAGTTTGTTAAAGAACAAAACAAATTATTCTTGGAACATGGATCTGAAGAAGATTATATCGATAGATATTCAGAGTTCTACGATAAGGTAATGGCAGAAAGTTCTGTATTAGCTGATTGATAAATGAATAATAGATATCACTTAACTAAAGGGGTAATTAATTACCCCTTTTTCCTTTTTATAGCACTAGTAACTTTTTTTTCGTGTAGACGAGAGGAAAATCTGGGGTTAGAAGTACTTCCTGAGAACAATCAGGTGGGTGTTGTAGTAGTTGACACTTTTAGCATTGTTGCTAGAACTGAAAAACGAGATTCTGTAAGAACAGATGAACGTGGAACGATGTTAGCCGGATATTACAACGACCCTGTTTTTGGCTCTGTTAACGCCAAATTGTATTCCCAATTTGTACCAGAAGACGAGGGGTTAAATTTAAGTGACTACATCTTAGATAGTGCCGTTTTAACGCTAAGATATGACATTGACAACGGCTACTTGTACACAAAATCAATTGTTGACTCATCAGATGGTATCGACCCAATTTCCTTGATGGTTTACGAGTTAGATCAAGATTTAAACATTGATTCAACGTATTACCACTTTCAAAATGCTGCGACCAAACCAACTTTACTTGGAAGTATAAACAACTTTACTCCAAACATTACTGACTCAATTGAAGTTGATTCAATCAATGAACCTGCATCTATTAGAATTAGGCTTGATGATGCATGGGCAGGTGATTTACTAGCGTCTGGGTCAATGTCTACAAGAGATGGATTGCTTTCTTATATGAAAGGCTTAGCAATAGTTGCAGATTCTACTATGTCTGGACCTGGTGAAGGAACTATCTTGTACTTAAATCCATACAGTATCTATACGCGTCTTACATTTTATTACCGAACAAGAGAATCTGCTTCAGACCCATATGAACCTGAAACATTCGAATTGATTATTGATCCAAACACCGCAAGGTTCAACCACTATGAAACAAATCACATGGGATCTGAGGTTGAAATGGCATTTGGAGATGAAAATATAGGTGCTGAAAAATTATATTTA
>MDTF01018896.1_pt1 | contig 25400 bp, 26 predicted proteins | sample 811191 | NCBI WGS metagenome assembly MDTF01 (sample SAMN05326649, study PRJNA326480) | marine metagenome | isolation source: seawater | place: Southern Ocean | collected 2011
TCTAATGCATCTGAAATAAAAGTCATGATAAAGTATAACGCTCCTCAAGTTACTCTTGTATACAAAGATGATGGAGCTGGATTTGAAGTAAATAAGTTGGATGATAAATCAAATATAGGTTTATCAGGTATCAAGAGTAGAGCCAGCTTTATACATGCTGATCTAAAGCTAGACTCTAGCCCCAATCATGGCGTGAGCTATACCATCTCATTTACACCTGAGAAGGATAATTAGTAGATTTCAGCTATTGAAGCTTCCGTTTTGAATAGACACTTTTGGGATATAGTAATAGATATGTGACACCACCTACACCATTACTCTACCTTGCCCAAATATGATCATCGCCCGATAGTATTTCAGAACAAACCTAACCTTGGGTGATGATCATTTTTCGTTTCTTTTCATATTCGTGAATAGATTCAAAGTTTTAACTTTATATAAATAGTACAAAAACCATGTCAGCGAACCCTGATTTAAAGTCAATTCAACCCAATATTATTGATGTACTTGTGTGTGACGACCATCAAATTTTTAAAGATGGTATTCGATCTATCCTAAGCGATGTAGATTGGATTCAAATTTGGGATGAAGCCCGTAATGGAGTGGAATGTTTGGAACAAATTAAAAGTCAGGTTCCTGACGTGGTTTTATTAGACATCAATATGCCTGTAATGGATGGTATTGAATGCTTGAAGGTTATCAAGGCTGATTTTCCATCTGTTAAAGTAATTGCCCTTACCCAGTTTGATGAAAAGCGCTTTGTTAAGCAAATGCTCAAATATGGTGCTGATGGTTATGTATTGAAATCTACTAGCAAAAAGGAACTTCTAACCGCCATTCAAACAGTTCTAAAAGGAAATCAATACTTAGCTGAATCGGTAGATCCAAACACTGTTACAAAACAAGAAGACTCACCTCTTTTTCCAGATTTAAGCACTCGAGAAGTAGACGTTTTAAAACTACTTGCCAATGAAAAAAGTACCAAGCAAATTGCTGAAGAGTTGTTTATCAGTTTCCATACTGTAGAATCTCATCGAGCAAATCTATTCCGTAAACTTCAAGTAAAAAATCTTGCTGGATTAGTTAAATGGGCCGTTAATAATGATTATGCTTAGCAGCTAATCAAGATCTTCTATTCTTCCACCACTTCAACGCGTTGGTTGACCATAAAGCCCAGGCTATTAATACTGGTTGAAAAAACAAGCGTATCAATCTTGCAGTATCAGTATCTAATCCAAAGGCATCTCTATGATGAATGTATTGAGCAATGTTACCTGGAAAAATTAGAACGTAAAACAGAGCTAATGCCAAACCTACTTGTGCTCTGTACTTTTTCAAGAAAACCATTCCTAATCCCAATCCAATCTCAACTATTCCTGATAATATCACAACCAAGTCAACTCCAATAGGCACCCAGGTTGGTACTTGAGCCTGAAACTCTTCTCTTGCTACGGTTAAATGAGTAACCCCAGCGTATGTCATAGCTAAACCCAATACTATTCTGAAAATGTTTTGTACGGTAGTCGTCTTCATAGTTCTATTTGTTTTTCAATATACTATCTAATTGATTTTTAATCGAATAATATTCCTCAGGCGAAATATTTAATGCTTTAAAAATATTTTCAGGAATACATTTTGCGTGTTCTCTTTTAGATCTTCCTAACTCTGTTAATGTTACTATCACAGATCGCTCATCTGTTTTACTTCTTTCTCTAATTATCAATTCCTTTTGTTCCAGTCTTTTTAAGAGCGGAGTTAAAGTTCCACTATCTAAATACAATTGCTCACCTAATTGCTTTACAGTGACTTCAGACTGCTCCCACATAATCAACATAACCAAATACTGTGGATATGTAATATCAAGTTCTTCAAGTATTGACCTATACAGACTTGTTATATGCCTTGATACAGCATAAACAGAAAAACACAATTGATTACTCAAAGCAAGTTTATTCATTTTACACTATTTAATTGTGCGCAACTAAATTAATTAATATTTCTGATTTAGCAGCTAAGTAAGAATACGTTTTACGAATTCATTATCTCTGAAAAGAGCTTGTATGACTTGATACGATCTTCAGAATCATAAATTTGAGTAGCTACAATTAATTCGTCTACTCCTGTTTCAGCAATAAACTGTTCCGTTTTAGCTTTAACCTGATCTTTATCTCCAATGAAGGCATATTTGAATTTACTCTGAAACGCAGGATGTTCAAATATCTCTTTCAACTCTCCATCAAAATCAGTTGGAGGTTGTACATAATCAATTTTACCAGTCATTACACTTACAGCCATTCGAATCATGGATGTGGAAATGCGTTTAGCCTCTTTTTCAGTATCAGCAGCAATTACATTAATCCCAGCTATTGCGTATGGTTCTTTCAATTGATTTGATGGTTTAAACTCACTTCTGTAAATCGCTAATGCTTGCATCAACTGATTGGGTGCAAAATGGCTAGCAAATACATAAGGCAACCCTAATGCGGCTGCCACATGTGCACTATCGGTACTAGATCCTAAAATGTACAAAGGCATTTCAACCCCTTCAGCTACATAAGCTCTTACTGCTTGATCCTCATTGTCGCTTGAAAAAAACGATTGAATTTTTTGAATTTCATCTGGAAAACGATGTACAGATTGCATTCGATCTGAACGAATGGCATGTGCAGTTACCTGATCTGTTCCTGGAGCTCTACCCAAACCCAAATCTATCCGATTGGGATATAAATGACCTAAAGTGCCGAATTGTTCGGCAACAATTAACGGTGAGTGATTGGGCAACATAATTCCTCCCGAACCGACTCTTATTTTGGTAGTACCCTGAGCAATATGACCAATTAATACAGGTGTAGCAGCACTGGCAATACTTTTCATGTTGTGGTGCTCAGCCAACCAAAATCGGGAATACCCAAAAGACTCCACTTCTTGAGCTAGTTTTAACGTGCTTTCAAAAACTTCGGGAATAGATTTATCAAGTTGAACTGGAGCTAATTCTAGAATGGAATATTTTACTTTTTTAAGACTCATGAAATCGGATTAAGGTACACTTAACGGTGTTTTTAAGAAGATGTTTACTTCATAAAATAAAAAAGCCCCTTGAAACAAGGGGCTTCCAAATATGATTGTAAAAATTAATTATCGCTGACCATAAAAAACGATAGATGCTTTTTCAATGACATTAGCATTTAAATTAAATCCAACCACAGCTGGTGGTGTATTTGGATCTAAACCAAGCTTATCTGTTTTAAGTGCAAAAACAGTAACAATGTAAGCATGAGGTCTATCGCCTTCTGGTGGACAAGGCCCACCGTAACCAGCAGCTCCATAATCTGTCCTAGACTCAACAATACCTTTTGGTAGCTCACCACTAATTCCCTCTTTCAATGCATTCATATCAGCAGGAATATCTGTTACTACCCAGTGCCAAAACCCACTTCCAGTTGGTGCATCTGGATCGTAAACAGTAATTGCAAAACTCTTAGTTCCTTCAGGAGCATTTTCCCAATGAAGTTCAGGAGAAATATTCTCGCCTGTACAACCAAATGTGTTGGCAAATTCTTTGTTTGTAGCTTGTCCACCCAAAGTTTCACTCTTAAGAGTAAATGTTTGAGCTAAAGCTGAAACTGTGGACAGAAATAATACGGTTAATAAACTCAGGTATCTTTTTTTCATCACATTTAATAGATTAGAATTGAACACTTCTTTAGAAATGAAAAATAACCTGAAATGTTTATTCAATAGTTAATATTTAGCTTTTTAAATCAACTACCTCACTAAACATAATTTGAGGCATCACATTGGTATAATTCGGGATGTCTTGATTCAAGTGCGCCCCTACTTTCTCCATAGCTTTTGAAATCACCGCCATATTTTTACAGTAAATTGTTCCTACGGCAACAAATTGGGGCAACTCATCTGGATTGGCAGAACCAATTGCTTTTTCAATTTCCATACCCATTAGGTCATCACCTAAAACTTCTGCAAAATTGGCTAAATGCTTATTAGCATAATAATCAAAATCGAAAGTGGTATCTGCTCCGTTGGGATAGAAAATTGACATCTTCACCATCCCTGTTTTTACTTTAGATAAATCGTTTTTCATAATGATTGAGGTTTATTACCACTAAATAACTGATATGTAAGCGAATAACGACCAACCCAAATCAGGTAAAAACCAACCATTTAACCAATTCTTGAAATTACTCACATTATTCATATCTATCGCACGTTATTGAAATCAGATCAATTACTAAATGGAAACAGATATTCAAATTGTGGATTTTATAGGTAAGTATGCTCCACACTTTAAAAAACTAAATGAAGATTGGATAACTAAATACTTTGAAATTGAAGAGGCCGATCTTTTGCCACTAAATAATCCTCAAGAATATATAATAGATCGTGGCGGCATCATAAAAGTAGCCTTATTGAACCATGAGCCTATTGGTGTTTGTGCATTGCAAAAACTGGATAATCCAAAATTTGACTTTGAATTAGCTAAAATGGCTGTTTCTCCATTAGCTCAAGGCCATGGAATTGGATTTTTACTCGGAAAATCAATTATTAAGCATGGAGTATCAAAAAGCTCTAAACCCATTTACTTGGTAACCAATTCAGGACTAATTCCTGCCATCAAACTATACGAAAAACTCGGTTTCACCAAAATTGAAAGCCCAGATTCAAACTATAAGAGAGGTGATTATCATATGATTAGGCCAAATCCTTGATTCTGTATATTTTATCCATAATATTGATTACCTAGCCTTTATTAGCATTCTTTAATCTTACATAAGAATCTCAAAACAAGAATCATGAATAAGTTTGAAGGTAAAGTAGCCATCGTTACTGGTGGATCAGGAAGTATAGGATTTGTTACAGCTAAAAATTTAGCAGAAAATGGAGCTAAAGTTTTAATCGTTGACATTAACGAAGATGCTTTAAAAGAGAAAGAACAAGAAGCTAAAGCTGCAGGTTTAGAAATCTCTTATGAAGTGGCTGATGTCACCAAAAGTGCTGACAATAAAAAATACGTTGATACTTGTGTTTCACGCTATGGAAAAATCAATTTCTTCTTTAATAATGCCGGAATTGAAGGTGTTGTTAGCCCAATGCAAGATTATCCTGAAGAAGTATTTGACAAGGTTATTGCCGTAAACGTTAAAGGTGTTTACCTAGGAATGAAATATGTAATTCCTCATATTGTTGATGGTGGTAGCATTGTAATCACCTCATCGGTAGCTGGCTTACAAGGAAGTCCAGGTATGGTAGGATACATTACCAGTAAGCATGCAGTAATTGGAATTATGCGTACAGCAGCTTTAGAGTTAGGAGCTAGAAAAATACGCGTAAACAGTGTACACCCAGGTGTTGTGGATAACCGTATGATGCGTTCGTTAGAAGATGGTATGAATCCAGGACATGGAGATGAAGTAAAGAAAATGATGGAAGAAGCAGTTCCATTAAAACGATATGCACAACCTGAAGACATTAGTAATATGGCTGCATTCTTATTCTCTGATGAAAGTAGTTATGTAAATGGAACCACCATTTCAGTTGATGGCGGTATGAAAGCTTAATCCAACCAATTCCATCTATATATTTGAAGAAGCTCTGCTTAGGCGGGGCTTTTTTTATGCCCTCCAGATTACAACAAAATTAACAGCTCGTTTATTCATTCTTCTATCAAATCAATCATACTATTCTGTATATTTCAGAATTATAACCGTGTTTTTAACTAAATCATTTAACCATGTGTGGTATTGTATGTGCTTTTGATATCAAAAGTGACCCGCAAGAGCTACGTGCTCAGCTATTAGAAATGTCTCGAAAAATCAGACATCGCGGGCCAGATTGGAGCGGAATACATGCCGATGACAAAGCTATTTTAGCTCATGAGCGATTAGCCATTGTTGATCCAGCATCTGGGAAACAACCGCTTTATAGTCCAAACGGAAAAGTCATTTTAGCAGTAAATGGCGAAATCTATAATCATCGAGAACTTCGAAATCAATACCAAGATAAATATGCATTTAAAACACAATCTGATTGTGAAGTGATACTGGCATTGTACCAAGAAAAGGGTGCTGATTTTTTGGATGATTTGAATGGGATCTTCGGATTTGCATTGTACGATTCTGAAAAAGACGAATACCTCATTGCTCGAGATCATATTGGGATTATCCCACTATACATGGGTTGGGATAAAAATGGAACCTTTTACGTTGCATCTGAGTTGAAAGCGCTTGAAGGGGTTTGTACCAAAATTGAGTTATTTCCTCCGGGACATTATTACTCTAGCAAGCAAGATCAGTTGATTCGTTGGTACAAAAGAGATTGGATGGAATACGATGCTGTGAAAGAAAAACCAGAAGCAGGAATCCAAGCTCTTCATGATGCATTAGAAGCGGCAGTGAAACGTCAATTAATGTCGGACGTACCTTATGGAGTTTTGCTCTCTGGCGGATTAGACTCATCCATCACCTCAGCTTTAGCTAAAAAATTTGCCAGAAAACGCATTGAAAGTGAAGATGAAAATGAAGCTTGGTGGCCACAACTCCACTCTTTTGCTATAGGCTTGGAAGGTTCACCAGATTTAACCGCTGCCAGAAAAGTAGCTGAACACATAGGAACTGTACATCATGAAATTGTATTTACCATTCAAGAGGGCTTAGATGCGCTTCGCGATGTAATTTATTACTTAGAAACCTATGACGTTACAACTGTGAGAGCATCTACACCCATGTATTTAATGGCAAGAGTTATTAAATCTATGGGGATTAAAATGGTGCTTTCAGGCGAAGGATCTGATGAATTATTTGGCGGCTATTTGTATTTCCACAAAGCTCCAAATGCCAAAGAATTTCATGAAGAAACACTTCGCAAAATTGATAAACTACACATGTATGATTGTCTGAGAGCCAATAAATCTCTGGCTTCTTGGGGAATTGAAGGACGAGTTCCTTTCTTAGATAAAGAATTTATTGATGTTGCTATGCGCCTCAATCCTCAAGACAAAATGATTACTGGTGAACGCATGGAAAAATGGGTATTGCGAAAAGCATTTGAAGCTTATTTACCAGAAAGCGTAGCTTGGCGACAAAAAGAGCAATTCTCCGATGGTGTGGGATATTCTTGGATTGATACTTTGAAAGAAATAGTTGAATCTGAAGTATCAGATGAACAAATGGAGAATGCACATCACCGTTTTCCTTTTCAAACTCCAATGAGTAAAGAAGAGTTTTATTACCGCAGTATTTTTGATGAGCATTTCCCTTCAGAAGCAGCGGCTAAAAGTGTTCCTTCGGTACCTTCCATTGCATGCAGTACTGCAGAAGCTTTAGCTTGGGATGAATCTTTCAATAATAGAAAAGATCCTTCGGGAAGGGCTGTAACGGTTCACGAAAAGAAATATTAATATGTAAAAAGCCCCAATTCTGGGGCTTTTTTATTTCTTACAAATCATTATTTCCCAAGTTTTATTGTCAACCCAGTACTGAATGTAATAAATGTTGATACATCTTTGATTAACCAATCATTTGAGGTAGAATATTTAGTTGTTAGGGCGTGAATCCCACCTTGAACCATCCAACCTATTCTTTGTTTTTGTCCAAAACCAAATACATATCCAACTATAGGCCCAACTGATTGGTTATAAGTATTAAAACCTCCATTCCTATAGGTTAATGCCACATATGCACCAGACATAGAATACGTTCGAAAGTGATATTTCACTCCTGCTGTAAATCCTCGATAACCGAGGCCCGCAGAGAGACCAATTCTTGGCGTTAACCTATAACTACCTTCAATACCTAAAAGTGATGCGCCATATCCAACACCAACACTGATAGAGCTTCTTGGTGGTAAATCTGATTTGCGCTTAAACTTCTTTGTGATATCAGTGGGATAAGTCTGACTGTATTGAATAAGAGTTTCTCTTTCTTGAGAGGTAGTTGTTAGCTGCTCTTGAGCAAAAATTGTAGATGCGGATAATGCAAATAATAAACAGGTTAGTAATGTATTTTTCATTGTTTTGATAATTAGTTGATGGCTAAATTAGCCCGCAACTCACTATCAATCAATAGCTTGTTTCACAACAATTGTTAAAACATCCTCTCTGGAAAAACCACTAACTGTATAAAGTTAAACTCTAAACTATTAAATAACATAGGAGTTGATTGCTCTATGTCAAGCTCTAATTGTGGGCTCCACCTCAGGTTGGTTCTTAACAACCACGATTGGAGTTGATTGATACGAATGTCCCAGCCAAATGTAATACCGTAGGTTAGTTTGCTATTACTTGCATCAATAGTCTCTGCACCATTTTGGCGCTGTTTAAAATTTAGATCTTCCCAACTGAAAATAGGTCCTACAAAGGGTGCAAAACCGTGATAATCAAAAAGAAATTTGGTTACTTCAAGTCCTAAAGACATTCTCTTGGCTTCTTGATCAACACCATAGGCACCTGTTTTAGCCTTGTAATTTCTATATGCAAATGCAATGTTTAGATCTGGTTTGTAGAAATAATAACCAACCGATAAATCCGGAAAAATACTAATTTGAAATTTCTCGACTGAAGGATGATTCTGAGTGTTATATTCACTTTTGTCGAGCCAAAAAACACTAGACAATCCAGCTCCAACAAATACTCTATTGAGTCGCTTTTTACCTGCTAATTTTTCAGTGATTTCTCTGGTTTCCCCAGACTCCCAACCTTCTTCTGCTGAAATGGACGTATCAATCATAAAGCGGTATGAAAAATGAAACTGAAAACTCGGTAGATTTGATATTTCACGCTGGTTTTGAGTGTAGTAATAAGAGGTCGAATTTTGAAAATTATACGATACGCCCAATTCAAAAAGTTGATTGTTAAGATTATAAGTTAATCCACTTAAAATTGGATATCTAGTTAGTTGAAGATTAGGACCATCACCCCAATTCAAGAAACCGTTATCTTGCTCATATTCGAATACATGCATGGCAACTCCTATATATAGACGAAGCTTTCTATTTTCAATTCTCCATGGATAAAACTTAAGAGCCGTTTCAACTCCCGTTCTATAGTTTATGGTTTGATTATCACTTTTAAATGTTTGATGGTGCAATGGAATCGACAACGTAAAATCTGCATGTCCCCAAAAGTGTGTTCCTCCAAAAATTAATCTAGGCTGAATTGATGTCGGGATTTTTAACTTCTCTTTTTCTCCAAACTGATTTTGGTAGAAAGAATTCCCTGTAGAGTTCACAGCCAAATCAATTCCGAAATTCAATTGAGCAAATCTGTGTCGAGTCTGTTTTTCAGTATAAACTTGAGCTAACATTGAATTCGAAATCAAGAGAAAAAAAAGGATACTCAACCCTCTCATTGCACAGCAGTTTTAGACTTTATCGTTTTTCTAACCCAATAAGAAATAACTACGCTACCAATAGCTCCGGGTAAAAGCCACGCAACAATACCTGGTAACAGTTGATTAACCACCACAAATGCGGTTACTGCAGAAATAAATCCACCCATCATGCGAGTTAAATGTTGAATCAACCATTTTTCTTTTAATCTCTCAGGAGTTTGATACAGTCTCAAATCTTGAATAGAGAAGAAAATCCCAACTGCTCCAAAAACCGACAGTACAATATTGATTTGAGATTGAAGAATAAGTGGAAGTGAAATCATTAAAACTCCACTAATAATTACAACAACAGCTATCACCTTATCAACTGATAAGGAGATGTTCTTTTTCTTAAATCGAAGTGCTCGATATCCTGTGATAACGAAAAATAAACTGAAGATTCCAACGGCAAAAAGAAATGGATTTTCATGCCCTGGTAAAACGGAAATAACAAAGGCCGAGCCTCCACAAGCCAGCATCGAGTAATAAAAAACCAACCCTGATTTGCCGTGTAGCTTTTTCCCTTTTTCAGCAATCATGGCAATTGTTGCTGCTAATAATGCGAAACCTCCAAATGAGGCATGAATGATGATTAAAATTGTAATTAGAGTTTCCATTTTTGTGATTTTGGTTGTTTCAAATCGTTGAACAACATTAACCACAACTCACTGGAATACAATATTAATGGGATAGAATGCAAGCCTTTGTGATAAGCTGCATAAGCCTTGTGACGAAAAACAAGTTTTGTGATGAGATTCTAACCTTCAATCAGGTGAATCATCGCTTCTTTAAATGACTTGGTGTAACTCCTTGAGACTGGAATTTGAGTTTCAGAATGGTTTAATTGAAGCGTGTAACCTTGAGAATTTCCATCTACTTTTTCTACATAATCTAAGTTGACAATAAAGGCTCGATGACATCGAAATAGCTTTTCTCCTTCAATCAAATCAGACACATTTTTGAGCGTATTTCTTATCAACTCAAAGCGCACTTTGTCCGCTTCCAAAAAATGAACTTTTACATAGTTCCCATCTGACTCGATATACACGATTTGGTTGTATGCAAAATCAAAAGATTGATTTCCTGAATCCAATTTCAAATGACTTGTCTCAGCAACAATGTGTTCTTCTTTATGCGAAATGGATTGATTGATTTCTAGTGAAGCGGCCAAGTTGTTTTTCAAATAGCGATTCTGCTGAATGAAAGTCAAAATAACGGCTGGAAATAACCCAATAGGAATGGTGAATCCAACAAACCTTAAAAAGCCATCAATACCTACCCAAGGAAAAACCTGAAAAGCCACAGAATACAAGTAGTTACCAGCAGCTATCAGCACGATATCTACCATCAACCAAATGATGTGGCGTTGTACCGTCCAGTTGTCTTCTGAAAAATTATCGGTGAAAATGAGAGGTAGCAGAATCAAATTGAGCACCAAACAAGCAAAAGTGATCAAGCCGTACCCCAACAAAAACAATCGCTTGTTTTCCATTTCGATAAACTGCAATCCAAACGGTTGAAAGATCATTAAAAACAGCCCAATGAAAATACTAATGGCGATAATCATCGGCCACTTTTTAATTCCTACAGGATAAGGTCTTTTGAGAATTTGTTGGATTGACATATACAGCTTAAAAATAAATCAATAAACCTATTGCTATTCTTTACACGATTTGATCTTATTAATTAATTGAGTGACATGAAATTCATACTTTGGATCAATACCCGGACCTCCACTTTTGATTGAACAAACATGGTTGTTTTTCACAACAAAAATAGTTGGAGTTGCATAACACATGAGCGCTTTAGCTAATTCTGGTTGAACTCCAATTGAGGTATAACTATTACTGTCTAGATATTTTTCATCGTTGTAAAAACTGTAAATTGGAACCTCAGGTAATAGAATACCAACAGAATCTAAAACCACCATGTTTTCGACACATGGTATACACAACCTATTGGTATAATAAAACAATTGAATTTCAGAACCCAATAAGCTATCAGCTACAAAGTCAGCTAAATCAACTTCTTTGATTGAGTCCACCCACATATTTTCATATCTGAGTCTATCTTCCGTTGAGTGAATCTTTGCACTTTCTATATTATGATTTATCTGAGAGAAACTGAAGTGGAAAAGAAATATGGAAAGGATCAGCATTAATGGTTTTTTCATTCTATATCAGTTTCTCCGAAAATAAAAAAGGCCATCAAATTGACGGCCTTCGTTTATTGTTGAATTTGAGTTTAAAGCGAGTTTAAGTACTCCACTACATTTTTCTCAATTCTAGCTTCTATATTATCGGTATTGGCTCTTTCGAAAGATGAACCTGTTACCTTCTCAAACAACTCGATGTAACGTTCGGTTACTGTATTCACAAATTCTTCAGGCATGTTTGGTACTTGCTGACCATCTAAACCTTGAAATCCATTTTCCATTAACCACTCACGAACGAATTCTTTGGATAATTGCTTTTGTTTCTCGTCTTTATCTTGACGCTCTTGATAGCCGTCAGCATAGAAATAACGTGATGAATCTGGCGTATGAATTTCATCAATCAAAGTGATGTTTCCATTCTCATCTAAACCAAACTCATATTTGGTATCCACCAAAATCAAACCGTGTTTTGCAGCAATTTCAGTTCCACGTTGAAACAAAGCTCTGGTATATTTTTTCAAGGTTTCCCACTGCTCAACCGAAACGATTTCTTTCGCTAAAATTTCAGCTTCTGAGATATCCTCATCATGACCTTCATCTGCCTTGCTTGCTGGAGTAATGATTGGCTCAGGAAAACGATCGTTTTCTTTCATCCCTTCTGGCATCGTAACACCACACAAAACACGCTCACCACTTTTGTAAGTTCTCCAAGCATGGCCTGATAAATAACCACGAATAACCATCTCCAATTTGATTGGTGTGCATTTTAAACCAACTGTTACGTTAGGGTCTGGAGTTGCTTTTTTCCAGTTTGGAACAATGTCTGAAGTTGCATCTAAAAAGCTTGCTGCAATTTGATTCAACACCTGACCTTTAAACGGAATTCCTTTGGGTAGAATTACATCAAACGCACTAATTCTATCGCTGGCAACCATCACAACCAAACCGTTGTTTAGCGTGTAAACATCTCTAACTTTTCCCTTGTATACATCCGTTTGATTCGGAAATTGAAAATTAGATTGCGTTAAAGCCTGTCCCATTATTTCTTATTTTTTTCAGTATTGTCTTTTTCTTCGTCTTTTCCGTAGGCATCAATGATATTCTTAACCAATTGGTGGCGAATTACATCGCGTTCATCCAACTGAACAACTCCAATTCCTTTTACATCCTTTAAAAGGTAAACAGCATGCATCAAACCCGACATTTGAGATTTAGGCAAATCCACTTGAGATTTATCTCCAGTGATAATAAACTTAGCACTGGTTCCCATTCGAGTTAAGAACATTTTCATTTGACTTTTAGTCGCATTCTGAGCTTCATCTAGAATCACAAAAGCGTGATCAAGTGTTCTACCACGCATAAATGCCAAAGGAGCAATTTGTATGATCCCTTTTTCTAAGAATGCATCTAAGCGATCTGACGGAATCATATCTCTGAGCGCATCATATAAAGGCTGTAAGTATGGATCGAGTTTTTCTTTCAAATCACCCGGCAAAAAACCCAAGTGCTCACCTGCTTCAACAGCTGGTCTAGTAAGAATAATTCTTCTAACCTCTTTGTTTTTTAGCGCTCGAACAGCCAATGCAACAGCAGTATACGTTTTACCAGTTCCAGCTGGACCAATTGCAAAAAGCAGATCATTCTTATCTGAAGTTTCTACAATTTTCTGCTGATTAACAGTTTTAGCCCTAATGAGATTGCCGCTTGTTCCGTAAACCAAAACATCGTCCATCTTTTCAGATCGTTCGGTTAACTCTTCAGAATTATCACCAAGCAACATCTCTATACTGCCAGCAGTAAGATGACTTTTTTTGGAATAATGATCTTGAAGTTGCTTCATTTTGGTTTCAAAACGCTTCAACTCAGCCTTTGATCCAAGCGCAGTTAACTCAGTTCCACGAGCTATTAACTTAAGCTTTGGAAAATATTTCTTAATGATATTTATGTGCGCATTGTTAACCCCAAATATTTCAACAGGGTTTGCACTTTCAAATTGGATAGATACTTCTTGCAAATTCTAATTGGTTAATCGAATTCAGATAAAACATTTGCTACTTTCGTGTGAGCAAATTTAACCGAAAAATCAGTTTATAACGGTATTCATATGTCCTTCATTACACTCACATCTGACCTTGGCGTAACCGATCATTACGTGGCCAGTGTAAAAGGATCTATTTACAGTGAAGTTCCACAGGCTGTAATTGTTGATGTTACTCATCATATTGAGAAATACAACATGGCTCAGGCAGCTTTTATTGTAAAAAATGCATTTGCTTCTTTTCCTGTTGGAACTATCCATTTAATTGGTGTTCGACCATTTGCCAGTGATTGGGTAGATCACATTGTTGCTTTATACAAAGGCCATTATTTTATTGGTGCCGATAACGGCATGTTTTCACTCATTTTTGATCAAGCTCCTGAAAAAGTTTTCAGTTTGCGCATTGCTACTGAAGAAGGCTCTACTTTTCCACTTCGTGATGTATTTGCAAAAGCAGCTTGCCATATTGCTAGAGGTGGAACTTTAGAAGTGATGGGATCTCCTAAACAAGATGTAAATCGTGTAATGTCTTTTGAACCCATTGTTCATGAAACGGGTATCAAAGGAGTTATCCAACATGTTGATACTTACGGTAATTTGATCACGAACATTCAGCAAGAGATTTTCAAACAAGTCAGCAGAAACAGACCGTTGAGAATTAACTTTAGATCTCCTGGTTTTTCGCTTCAAGAAATCAGCAATAATTACGATGATGTTCCTGAAGGTGAATTGGTTGGATTCTTTGGAAATACTGGATATTTAGAAGTCGCTATTAACTCGGGCTCAGCTTCACAACTATTAGGTTTACGAGTAAACGATAGCGTTATGATTGACTTTTTCCAAACAACTTAATTATGATACGCATCGTTAAAATGACTTTTGATCCCCAATACGTGGACGACTTTAAAACCATGTTTGATGAAAAAAAAGAATTCATTGGAAATTTCCCGGGTTGTAAAGGAGTTCAGCTTCTTCAAACCATAGAGGGTGGAAATATTTTCTTTACCTATAGCTTCTGGGAGTCACCTTATGATTTAGAGAATTACAGGCACAGTGAACTGTTCAAAACAGTGTGGGCTCAAACCAAACAATGGTTTGCTGATAAACCCGATGCTTGGAGTGTTGACGTTGCCAACCACTCTGAGAACTTCTCATACTAGTACCTTTATTTAACATCTTAATACCTATAATTTACACCTTATACCTTAAATCAGCCTCTTTATACTGAAAAAAAGGTTTATCTTTGAAGTCCTTTTAAACCTTTTATTTATGATGCGAAAGTTGATCTTACCCCTCACTTTGGTAGCTACATTTTTACTTTTGCCTGAATTATCATTTTGTCCTCCTCCTCCAGACGGTGGGGTTGATCCTGATCCAGGCGCTCCAATTGATTTGGGGATTTCTACTCTGGTAATTGCTGGTGCAGTTATTGGTGGTTACAAGAAATTTAAAAAGTAAATCTTTAAATAAACAAAAAACCCGGGCTTCCACCCGGGTTTTTATTTTTAACCTAACCCTAATTTAACCAAAACAACCACTCCTTTTCAAAAGCGGGGTGCAAATGTAGAATTAATTTTAACTTCTTCGGATTATTTTTGAATTATTTGCTCGTTCACTTCAAACAAAGCCTTAACATCTTCATTTACTGCATCTTTCAAGTAAGCAGACTTTGATTCACTTGAGATTTCTTTCCAAGTTTTGATAGCACTTGAGCGAAGTCGCCAGTTAAAAGATGTCATTCCTTGATTGAAGTTTGCTACAATTTCATCATCTAAATAGTCTAAAACAGCTACTATTTCAAAGGCATCTGTTCTTACCCAAAACGGTTGTGATGGATGTGTTAGGCCTACAAATAATTCAATTGCTTTGTTTTTATCTCCAGACTTAAATAGGTATTGAGCATAGTCTAATAAAAGGTCTGGATAAGATTGAATTCTCTCATATAGCTCTTCAGAATTAACAATATCTAATAAATCTTGCTCCAACACTTTATTCAAAGCTGCACTTACTACCTTGTTGTTTGGATCTAAAATTAATTCAGATAAAAGCGCCTTGTTATCTTCATCCTCCCAATTGGCAGTTCTAATAAATGCTTCTTTAATTACTGAACTAGTATCGGCAATAACCTTAGCTCTCACTAATTCTGCACTTCTGGTCCAATCAGAAACTTTTGAAATAGCTGTTGCAATTCCATGAACAGAACTTTCATTTACTAGAATTGCCTCAAGCTCTTTTTTACCAAGGTCTTCTTGCTGAGCCAAAAGTTCAATTGCTTCAATTCGATCGAGGTAATGAACCGATGAAAGCGTTCTTTCTGTTGTCCATTTTACGGGATATTGATTCCAATTGTATTTAACCAATAGATGTTTGTTAGGATCAACCGTTAGCCAATATGTGTTTTTAGGAATGATTTGATCAAACTCAAAAACAGAATCTCCTTCTAAAATAACCGTATCAGCATGAATTCCATTTTTATCAGCCCAAAAAATAGGTAATGGCAATCTGAAATCTCCAACTGTTTCTGTTTTTTGATGTACTTGTTTCACTTCTAACCTTAAAGCATCTTTTGATTTTTCATCGTTCAATACAGAAAGTTCAAGAGCTGGCTCGCCACCAGCATATACCCATTGATCGAAAAACCAGTCTAATGAAATTCCAGCTACATCTTGAAATGAACGCAAGAAGTCTTCACTACTTACATTTTGGTGTTGATATTTAGTTAAGAAATGGTTTAATGTTTTACGGAACACCTCATCTCCTACTTCATCGTGCAACATGCGAATAACAGCAGCACTTTTCATATAATGTCTGGCTGAACCTGGTTCGCTACTAGCTATTGGTCTATCGTCTTTCTCTCCAGCAGCAAACGCTATTTTGCGGTGAGTTTCAAACATCCAATCACCTTCTTCTTGTCCATGAACTTTTCCTCCCCAAATGGTGTGGAAATAAGTTGCAAAACCTTCATGTAGCCAATGTCCTTCACCACTTCTTGAAGTAATTAAATCTCCAAACCATTGGTGTGTGAACTCATGCGCATTCACAAACACATAATTGTTGCTTTTGTACTCCGTAGAATCAACAAAATATCGATCTGTGAAAATGGTTGCACCTGTATTTTCCATAGCTCCATATAAGAAATCATGAACGGGAACTTGTGAGTAGCTTTTCCAAGCATAAGGCACACCCAAATATTCTTCCATGAAATCAAATAGCTCAGCTGTTTTGTAATAAGTAGGAGCTACTTTTTCAGGTTCATTAGCATAATACCAATTGCGAATGAGCGTACCATTTTTTGTGGTTAATGTGTCTACAGCATAATCACCAATGGCAATCATCACCAAATACGAACTGTGGGGTTTACTCATGGCATAATGCCACGTTGTAACCGAATCGTGTGTTTCTTTCGATTTTAAATCTCCGTTAGATAAAATCTGATATTTCGAATCAAAAGTGATTCTAGTTTCTGTAATCAGTTTATCACTTAAATTATCGAAATGTGGAAACCAATGTCGGTTATCCGTTCCCTGACCTTGAGTCCAAACTTGTTTTTGTGTTTTTCCTGAAGCATCATTCCAACCGGTAAAATACATTCCGCGTTTTGGATGAGCAGTGTATTTAACTACAAGTTGATGCTCTTCTCCCCAGTTCAAAGCTGCAGTTGGCAAAATAGCAACACCATCATCATGCATGTTAAACGGTGTTTCAGCACCATCTATTAATACCTCAGCGATTTCAACTTTGGGAGCATCTAACCAAAAGCTATCAACTTCTGGTCTAATCACTTCAAATTGAAAAGTTACTTCACCCGAAACCTGACCTTCATACGGATCGATATCAATATCAATTAAAGCATGTTTGAAGTCAGTTACACGTTCGCGAGGAACAGCTTTTTCATCATAAATTCGGCAATACACTTTATCCTGACCATGTACCAATTGGGTCATTGCCAGTAAACCAATAAACAAGCATTTTTTTAGCATGGAGCTAAAATCGGAAAAACCAATCAGTCTACGTATATAACTGGAGCTTTTGGACGTAAATTGTAGTTACTCGCCATCACCTCGCCATAAGCACCTGCACTCTTGACCGCCATTAAATCACCACGATTGGTTTCAGGAAGTGTCATTTCCTTTCCAAAACAATCACTTGATTCACAAATTGGACCCACAACATCATACTTAAATGACTCATCGCTAGATGAAGTTAGGTTTTCAATTTTATGAACTGCCTGATACAATGCAGGGCGAATCAACTCAGTCATACCAGCATCCACGATGGCGAATTTCTTTTTCAAACCGTGTTTAACGTATAGTACACGTGTAATTAAATCGCCCATGTTAGCCACAACAGCTCTTCCCAACTCGAAATGAAGTTGTTGACCTGGTCTCAACTCCAAAAACTCATTGAATATTCCGAAGTATTTTTTGAAATCAGGAACGGCATTTTCAGTTGGATTACCGTAATCTATACCTAATCCACCACCAACATTGATGTGATCGAATCTGATTTGCTGATCAATAAACCAGTTTTGCATTTCGTTGATGCGCAGACACATATTTTTAAAAGGATCCATATCGGTGATTTGAGATCCGATATGAAGGTGTAATCCTTTCAAATTAAGGTTTGGAGAATTCTTCAATAACTCAACAACATCAGGTAATTCCCACATGTTGATTCCGAATTTATTCTCCTCTAAACCAGTAGTTATATACTTGTGTGTATTTGCCTTAACATCAGGATTGATGCGCAGTGCAATTCCAGCTGTTTTGCCCATATTATGAGCAATCTCTTGAATTACTTTGATTTCTTCTTGAGACTCTACGTTGAAGGTAAAAATATCGTTGTTTAAACCCAATTCGATTTCCCAATCAGACTTACCAACCCCAGCAAATGCAATATTCTCTGAAGTAAATCCGTGATCTAATGCAGCTTGAACCTCTTGTCCGCTTACACAATCTGCACCAAGTCCAGCCTTAGAAATCATTTCTAAAACACGACTATCCGCATTAGCTTTTACCGCATAATGAACGTGATAGCCAAATGGTTTTGATTGTGCTATCAGCTCATCTATAGTAGCTTTTAATAATCTAAGATCGTAGCGATAAAAAGGTGTTTGTAGTTTTTGATATGTTTCGATTTCTTTAGGATCTATCATGCTTCAAACAATTCATCATTCAACATTTGCAACGCATTTTGTTTGTCGCTTTCATTGATTAAAACAGAAACATTGTTTTTGCTACCACCATAGGAAACCATGCGCAATGGAATATCTCGTAAAGCGTGCATAATAGCTGAAGCAAAGCCAGATTTTTCGCTTATAAAATCTCCAACTACACAAACAATACTCAAATTGTTATCCACTTCAACCGTTCCGAATTTCTCTAAAGACTTAATGATTTTATCTAGGTGAGAAACATCATCAATAGTTAGTGAAACGGCTACTTCTGAAGTAGTAATCATATCAATTGGTGTTCTGTATAATTCAAACACCTCAAAAACAGATCTCAAGAAACCATAGGCCATCAACATTCTACCTGAGCGAATTTTAATGGCTGTAATTCCGTCTTTTGCAGCAACGGCTTTAATTGTTCTAGAAATTGATTCTGATGAAATTAACGTACCTCCAGCTGAAGGCTCCATCGTGTTTTTCAAACGAACCGGAATGTTTTTCATTTGAGCTGGACGAACACTACTTGGGTGTAAAATTTTAGCACCGAAATAAGCCAACTCAGCAGCTTCATCAAATGATAAATGATCAATTGGCTTGGTATTATCAACAATACGTGGATCGTTGTTATGCATACCATCAATATCTGTCCAAATTTGGATTTCATCTACTTCTACAGCAGCACCAATCAATGAAGCGGTGTAGTCGCTACCACCACGTTTTAGATTATCTATTTCACCAAAAGCATTGCGGCAGATGTATCCTTGAGTAATGTAAATATCATGACCAGCATGCTCTTTCAACATACGATCTAGGTTTACCCAAATGAAGTAATCATCTGGCTCGCTATCGCTGTTTGTTCTCATGAAATCAAGAGCTGGCAACAACTTACTATTGATACCATTCTCTTTACAGAAAATATGAAAGAAGGCTGTACTCATCAATTCACCCTGAGCTAAAATGGCACGTTCTTCATAAATGGTGAACATGTCTTTTGAGAATGCATCGATGTAATCGAAGTGTGCTTGCACCATTTCGCGTGCTTCTTCCTTCGACTCCTCCTTTTCATAAATGTTGCTTATGAAATTTTCATAGTGTTTTCGAAGTTCCAACAATCTAGATTTGAACTTGGAGAATTCCTTGTCGTATAAATACGTTGACAATTCTACAAGTGCATTGGTTGTGCCCGACAATGCCGATAACACCACAATGTTTTGATCACCGTCCTGAATAATGCGGGCAACATCACGCATTCTTTCTGGACTGCCTACGGAGGTACCTCCGAATTTCATTACTTTCATAATTGTTGGAATTTAGCGTGCAAAAGTAAATTAATTCGTGAGCGATTTATTCAAATAAACAATCGTTTGTTAAGCACTTCTTAAGAACTGTGAACTCTCATTAAAAACCCTAAATTTGGCGGTTTCAGAAAGGAACAGTATGATTACACTTCTTGTAAAAGAAATTAATAGTTTTCTTAGTTCACTTATTGGGTATATCGTAATAGCGGTATTCTTAACGGTGATTTCGCTTTTCATGTGGATTTTCCCCGGAAACATGAATATTTTAGAGGCAGGATACGCCAACATTGATACGCTATTCATAATAGCTCCTTGGGTATTCATGTTTTTAGCTCCAGCAATTACCATGAAATCTTTTTCAGAAGAACAAAGAACGGGGACGTTAGAATTACTATTGACCAAACCACTGAGTGACATTCAAATCATCTTTTCGAAATTCATGGCCGGATTTATTCTGGTTTTATTCGCACTCATCCCAACTTTGGTATACTACTACACCGTAAATGACTTGGGCTACCCACCAGGGAATGTAGACACAGGAGCCATGTGGGGATCCTATTTGGGACTGTTGTTTTTATCAGGAGGATTTGTTTCAATTGGAATATTCGCCAGCTCATTGAGCGACAATCAGCTAATTGCGTTTATTATAGGTGTGTTTTTAAGCTTTATCTGCTATGTAGGCTTTGAACAGATTGCCAGTTTTGAATTATTTGGAACGCTGGATAGTTTAATTATGAATTTAGGCATAAACGAGCATTATATTTCTATGAGTAGAGGTGTTATTGACACACGAGATGCCCTGTATTTCTTGAGCTTAATTACTTTCTTTTTATTACTAACTCGTTTAAACATTCAAAGGAGGAAGTGGTAATATGAGTCAGGCTAACAACAAGCGTAAAATAAAAGACTTAACTCAGTTACTTCTGGGAGTCATTATAATTATCCTTCTCAATTATATTGGTCAATATATTTTTGAACGATTCGACCTTACACAAGAAAAACGATATTCTTTAAATGAAGCCACCAAAACGCAATTAGAGAATTTAGAAGACATTGTTTATGTAAAGGTTTATCTTGAAGGTGAACTTCCTGCAAATTTCAAGCGATTGCGTGATGCAACTCGAGAAATGTTGGATGAGTTCAGAATATATGCTGGCGACAATATTGAATATGAGTTTGTAAATCCTTCTGAGAATTCAGATCCTGAAATTAAAAATCAGGTTTTTCAAGAGCTATCAAAAAAAGGACTTCAGTATAGTAATGTATACGTAAATGAAGGAGACAAACGCTCTGAACAAATTATTTTCCCCGGTGCTATTATTACTTATCGAGATAAAGAAATTCCTTTACAATTGTTGCAAAGTCAAGTTGGTTCTGCACCTGAAGTAATGCTCAACAACAGTATTCAACAACTTGAATACGAATTAATGAGTTCAATAAAGCAAGTTAGTGCTACTTCAGCCAAAACAATTGGTATTATTCAAGGTCATGGTGAGTTACTACCACTCGAAATGGCTGATGTTACTGAAGAATTACGAGATTTTTATGGTATTCAGGAAGTAACTATAAATGGAGAATTAGATGCACTAGATTACCTAGACGCAATTATTATCGCTGGTCCAGATTCAGCATTTACCGAGAAAGACAAATACATGATCGATCAATTTGTCATGAATGGAGGTAAAATACTTTGGCTAGTTGAACCTGTTTATGCAAGTACAGATAGCATTAGAAAAAATGGGATTGCGGTAGGTGTACCAAGAGACCTAAACTTGAATGATCAGTTATTCAAATATGGAGCTAGAATCAACTCCGATTTCGTTTTGGACCTCCAATCATTACCCATTCCAGTTGTAACAGGTATGATGGGAAATCAACCAAAACAAGAACTTTTCCCTTGGTATTACTACCCTCTTTTAATGTCAACTGAAAAACATCCGATTGTTAGCGGAATCGATGCCGTTAAAACGGAGTACATTAGTTCTATTGACACGGTAGGTAGTTCTAAAATCAAAAAAACGCCACTGCTATTAACTTCTGAATACAGTAAAGTATCAAATGCTCCTCACCGAGTTTCACTTTCTATATTAAGAGAAAAACCCGATGAAAGACAATTTAACAAAGGCCCGTTTATTTCAGCCTTGTTACTTGAAGGAGAATTTGAATCTGTATTCAAAAACAGACTTAGTGGTGCTGTTACGGACAATCCAAAATTCAGATTTAAAGAATCAAGTGTCCCCACTAAAATGATTGTAGTATCTGATGCTGACATTATAAGAAATGATGTTAACTTTAATACCAATGAGTTTTTTGGACTTGGCTACTACAAATACACCAACAGGACTTACGGTAACAAAGAGTTTATTGTTAATGCAATGAATTATTTATTGGAAGATGATGGCTTAATCAATGCAAGAAGCAAAGAGTTTACCATTCGTCTTTTAGACAAACAACGCGTTGACAAAGAAAAAAGTAGGTGGCAAATTTTCAATACTGGTTTGCCTCTAATCGTTGTTATCATTTTTGGCTTTATACACGCCATTATTCGCAAAAGAAAATACGCTAAATAGAATTCTATTCGATGAAGAAATCAACTTGGATATTTATTGTTTTGGCTGTTGTTTTAGGAGCAGCTGCTTATTACATATCAACCTCAAAAAACTCAGGTTCTACAATTGAAGCTGACGAGCGAGATTTTGCCATAGCAGACACACAGAACATCACCAAAATATTTATTGCATCAAGACACGATAGAAGTTCACTTCTAGAAAGGCAAGCTGATGGAACTTGGACTGTAAACAAAGATTACAAAGCTCGCAAAGATGGTATCGACATCCTTCTTGAAACCATAAACCGAATTACAGTTAAAGCTCCTGTTTCCAAAGCTAAATTTGACCATGTTGTTAAGCATTTAAGTACACGAGGTGTTAAGGTTGAGATTTACAAGGATGGAAAAAAACCATTCAAAACCTACTATGTTGGTACTCCCAATCAAGATCACACTGGTAGTTTCATGATGATTGATGGAGCTACAAAGCCTTTTTTAATGCACATGGAAGGTTTTTTTGGATTTTTATCCACTCGATACATTTATGATGAAAACCAATGGAGAGATAATGAAGTTTTCCGATATGCTTACGGAGACATCAAGCAAATAGAGGTTAAACATCCATTGGAATCTGAAAAAGACTTTACAATTGCAATGCAAGATAGTGCCTACATATTAAAAGATGGAAAGGGCAATATTGTTCCTACTTTTAACAAGGTAAACGTTGTGTCTTTTGTTGGTCTTTTCAAAGATTTGAACTTCGAAGGGTTTGAAAACAATAAAGAAGAATCTGTAATCGATTCTGTTAAAGCAAGTGTTCCTTTCAAAGAAATTAACGTAACAGATGTAGATGGCAATACGAAGAATGTGAAATTCTATCGCAAGCCAATGCCTCCTGGTTCTACTGACTATGATGGCAATCCTATTGAATACGATATTGATAGACTTTACTTATGGATTGATGAAGAAACATTTGTAATTGGTCAGTATTTCGTATTTGACAAAATTGATGCGTCATTCCAAAATTTCGCCCAGATCTATTAAGAACAATAACTCCAGTAGGTGTTAATAAAATGTTGGGTAAATCCTGCTTATCAACAGAGAAGCTTAAGGCTGAACCGTTATATTTGCTCATTAAGTGAACGATAATTCGTTATTTGCATGAAATTCATTGTATCCAGTTCAACGCTTTTGAAGCACCTCCAAGCTATTAGTGGCGTGCTTAACAGTAGCAATACGCTACCAATCTTAGATTATTTTTTATTCGAGATAAAAGGAGAAAATTTAGTTGCCTCAGGATCTGATCTTGAAACAACCATGACAACAACCATTTCGCTTGACAAAGCTGAAAATGATGGTTTAATCTGTGTTCCTGCTAAATTACTTCTTGATACTTTAAAAACATTTCCAGATCAACCGTTAACATTCACTATTGAAGAAGAAAACTACGGAATTGAGATTTCTTCAGACAATGGTAAATACAAATTGAGTGGACAAAGTGGCGAGGAATTCCCTAAGATTCCTTCAGTTGAAAGTCCATCTAAATTAAGCATCGATTCTGGAGCTTTATTCAACGCAATCAACAAAACCATTTTTGCAACTGGTAACGATGAACTTCGCCCAGTTATGAGTGGTGTTTATTTTGAGTTGGGTACAGACAACATCACATTTGTTGCTACCGATGCTCATAAATTGGTTCGCTACCGCAGATTAGATGCAAAAAGCGATCGTCCTTCAGCATTCATCATGCCTAAGAAACCGTTGAACTTATTGAAGAGTTTAACAAGTAGCTTGAGCACATCTGTTGAAGTTGAGTACAACGAAACAAACTGCTACTTCAAGTTGGATAACGTAGAGTTAATTTGCCGTTTGATTGATGGTAAATACCCAAATTATGATGCGGTTATTCCTAAAGAGAATCCTAATAAATTAACTATTAGTCGTACTGCACTCTTAAGCTCAATTAAGCGTGTTTCTATCTTCTCAAACAAAACCACTCACCAAGTTCGTTTGAAAGTTGCAGGTAGTGAACTTAACATTTCTGCTGAAGATTTAGATTTCAGTAACGAAGCTGCTGAGCGTTTAACTTGTGAGTACTCAGGAACTGATATGGAAATTGGATTCAACTCTCGTTTTATAATGGAGATGTTGAACAACTTAGAATCTGACAATGTAGTGTTAGAGATGAGTGCTCCAAACCGAGCTGGGATTTTACTTCCTGAAACTTCAGATGATGAAGAAGATGTTTTGATGCTTGTTATGCCGGTAATGCTTAACAGCTAAAAAGCAATTAAACAAATACATTATAGAACGCTGTCCTCATCGGGCAGCGTTTTTTGTTGGTCATCATTTGGTTTTACAATCCCATCTTCTCTGGTTTTGGGCTTCCATACATAATGAACCCTTAAAGGTTTAGCTTCATGAGTGATGTGCTGCGGCATTCCATTCCAATACTCTTTACCAAACTTCTCTTCTAAATCTTCTATACCTTCTTCTAGATTGAATTTCTTTCGCTGTGGACCATCTTTTCGAAAAACCAGAGCAATAAAAAAACCAATGATTGCACCTAGTAGATGTGATTCCCAAGAGATTTTAACATCGATTGGTAATACTCCCCATACCATGCTGCCGTATAAAAACACAATGAGCAAAGACAGTCCCATCATGTGTGCATTCCGATTGAATACACCACTGAAAAACAAGAAAAAAGCGAATACATAAACCAGCCCACTAGCTCCTATATGAAATGACTCTCTTGCTCCTATCCAAACCCAAAACCCAGTTACCAGCCAGCCGTAAATCCAGACA
>MDTF01002752.1_pt1 | contig 25352 bp, 31 predicted proteins | sample 811191 | NCBI WGS metagenome assembly MDTF01 (sample SAMN05326649, study PRJNA326480) | marine metagenome | isolation source: seawater | place: Southern Ocean | collected 2011
AACACTCGCCAAATGTTCCCACATATATCTGTTTAATCCCGGATCTGGAAATAATTGTTTCATAAAATCCTCAATCTCTCCACGAATAATAATATGATCGGTGTCATGTGGATCATATTCAACATAATCTGTATTTGTACAAAGAGATAAATAATCATCCGCCTTGCTTTCTCTGAAAACTTTTTGAGCAATATCCAGAACACCATTTTTAAAACATAATAATTCGGTATTTTTATCTAATAAATTCATGAAATCTCCATCGAAGAAACACTCACAACATTCTCGCATAATATTTTGTTTCCACGCCGTTTTCTTTAATTTCAGAGCCATTTTTGATAACGCTTCAATATTTGCACGCAAAGATTTTCCCTCATCGCTTCCTGCTTCACAAGCATCGACCCTGGTCAAAAGTGAATGTATCTTTTCAGCATAAATTTGATGAATTCTTTTAGATAACGCTTGTCTTAATGTTGTGCCGGAATCAATTTCCGCCCATCGACCTTTCGTAAATTCATACCAAATTTTATTTCTAATATTTGTACATTTAAACTGCCCCTCATAAATAGCGAATACTAATCGAGCAACATCATATTCCGTTTCCCCTTCCAACGTCTTATTTAAATAGTGATCAATGCTATTTTTTTTGATCATGTCATATTTAAAGGGGTCACATTGTCTAGCCCAATATCGAAGACTTCCCAATGTTAACGCTCCTTGATACGCTTCACACCAAAGCGCATAACAATCATTTTGATTCCAATCAAATTTTTCACTTTTAGCTGAAAATTTCAACCAACTTGGAAATAGCATTGGCGAAACTGTTTTCAATGCCCACCCAACTTCCATCCATTTCTCATACTCATCATAATATGATGAGTCTAACATTTGTAGCATATCATCCGCCATAATTATATCATAATTATCATTTGTTGTAGACATTTTTAATATTTGATCAATTATCATATCACATTTTTCTGGACTAACAATCTCTTCAAATGCAGTCATGCTCATCGCCACATTCGATACATTTGAAGATGATTTAATTCTAGCTTTGCGTTTTCCATTTATTATTATAATACGCCTTTTAACTGCTTCCAACGCTTCTTCTGTAAGTTTGACCTCATGTAAGTCAAGACTTCTCGCACTAATACGTGGTAAAATATTATGAAAACTTGTATTTTTATTAACACTGGTCTCCTCAAATTCAACAACGCCGGTATCATCTACGACTGCAGTATAAATGCGTTTAAGTTTATATGCATCGTGGGCAGGTTTTTTAGATCCAAAGACTTGCCAGTTAGTCTTCCCTGTGGTTATACAACTATCAATCAATGATTCATAATCATTGATCAAAGGTATATCCTCGAAAATATTATTAACCTCCTTGATCACCTTATCACGCACCAACATTTGTGCAGCATACGGTAATTTTATATTTATAATAATGTGAATGCCATCCTTTGTATATTCATCACTTGTTGTATTTAATGAGTCTTTTTCAAGTATGAAAATTTCAGGATGTATTTCAAATGTTTTGCTGTCCCACTCGACTATGGTGCGAATCTTTTCAATGTATAATTCCATAAGATCGAAAATATGGTCATCAGTGTGTTGCCTTGTGTTGATTGAAGAATCATACCTTTCATCTACATCAATCAAGATCGGACCACCATCTTTTCTTTGCGCTTCTGTAAGATAACAATCCTTTTTATCTACGAATACTTCTTTATTATACACTTTCCAAAAATCACTCAATGCGTCGTCTGGGATGGAATATTTTCCACCATAAATCGCCATTTTTGCACTTCCAATTTTTGTGTGTGTTATTTCCTTACCATCAGTGTCCTTATATTTTTCGAGGAACCCATTTAATGTTATTGGATTATTGCTCATTGTTTTGATATATAATATCACTGATATTTTTATATCAATTTATTTGAATCTCAAAATGTAGCATTTTTGATGAACGACAGCATAGAAGTATATAAATTTAATTGATTTTATAAATTATTTAAATGTTTCTAAACATAATATACAAAAAATGAGTTCAAATAAAGTCGTTTCGAAAAATTCAGTCAAGAGACTTCTAAGGGATGTCGCAAGTGTAATTAAAAATCCACTAACCGAAGAAGGAATATATTATGTTCACAATGAAGAAAACATGTATAAAGGGACGGCCATGATAATTGGTCCAAAAGATACGCCTTATGAAAATGGATATTATCTATTTCATTTTAAATATCCAAAAAATTACCCATACTCGCCACCGAAAGTTACTTATCATACCAATAATGGAGTAACAAGGTTCAATCCAAATTTGTATAGAAATGGAAAAGTATGTATTTCTATTTTAAATACATGGAAAGGTGAACAATGGACATCTTGTCAAAATATAAGAAGCGTCCTTCTAACTTTAGTTACTTTACTTAATGAAAATCCATTAACAAACGAACCTGGCTATTCACCAGGACATCGCTTATGTCTTCCGTATAAACGTATGATCACATATATGAATTTTCACACATCAATTTTGGGAATGATCACAAAAAAATCTTTGCCTAACATGTTCTTAGGGTATTATGTAATAATCAAAAAGCACTTTTTGGAAAACAAAGATAATATTCTTGAAAAAATAGATAAATTGGAGAGATCTCCAATAAATAATACAGAAGATGGAATTTCGCTTTATAAAATGAATTATAAATATGATTATACTGCATTAAAAATTAAGTTTTTAGAAGAAATACAAAAGGTTTTGTAAAAATTGAAATAAAAATATGTTTGTATTCTTTATATAAAAACAATGCACTTCTGTACCGTATGCGAAAACATGTATTACATCAGATTGACAGGAGAAGAAAAAGACCAGTTAACATATTATTGCCGCAAGTGTGGTCATGAAGACGATGAATTAATAGCGTCATTGGAAAACATTTGTGTTTCAAAAACAGAAATTAAGGCGTCAACGAGCTCATATGACCATATCTTAAACAAGTACACCAAATTGGATCCAACATTACCGAGAATTCAAAATATTCAATGTCCAAATGTTGCATGTGTTACAAATGGAAAAGGAGAGGAATCTGACGCACCAAAATCAGATATATTATATATTAGATATGACGACGCCAATATGAAATTTGTTTATATTTGTACGCATTGTGATACCATATGGAAAAGTGCAGATGATAAATAAATTGATTTAAGATAATGTAATAAATATAATATCATATTACACTATATTAATGGATAATTTACCAGAAGATACGCCGCAAGGATATGATTATGAAAATTATATAATTGATGATACTAATTTTGATGATAATATAAGTGTGAATTATGATAGAGACGCTTCTCCGGGCGAGAAAGAAAACGAAGAAAACAAAGAAAACGAAGAAAACGACGAAGAAAACGACGAAGAAAACGACGAAGAAAACGAAGAAGAATACAATGAAGACAACGAATACAATAAAGATGAAACAGATGATGAAACGGACGATGAGACAGATGAAGATTCTAGAAAAAAATTAGAAAGAGAAATAGACACAGATACATTATTGGAAAGTCATCCAGAAATAGTACAAAACAACTATCAAGAAATTTTAGCGTTGTGTAAAATTGTAAGAAACGACAAGGGTCATATTATTGATGAATTACATAGAACGTATCCATTTATTAGCAAATACGAATACGCTAGAATTATTGGAATTAGATCAAAACAGTTAAATAATGGTGCAGATCCATTTATTGATGTCGAAAGAAATATTATTGATGGTTTTACTATTGCAAAATTGGAAATGGATGCTAAAAAAATACCTTTTATAATCGCAAGACCACTTCCAAACGGAAGTCGAGAATATTGGAAGGTTGATGATTTGGAACTTGTTCACTATTAATATAAATTACATTTATAAAACTCTGATTATTTTTTAATTAAAAAATAATCATATTATATAATGATCAATAGATACACTGTTCGTAAAAAACACACGGTAAATAAAAAACGCACGGTTCATAAAAAACGTGCGGTAAATAAAAAACGTGCGGTAAATAAAAAACGCACTGTAAATAAAAAACGCACAGTTCATAAAAATAGAATGCGGAAGGCGACAAAGAGACATATGAAAAGATGTAGAAAGGTAACGAGAAAACGAGGGGGTAGTTTTCGGGAACATCTCCAGAAGGCGAAAGAGACGGTGGGAGAGGTGGGAAAACATATAAGTGAACGGGCCAGAACTCATAGTAAAAATTTAGGAGATAAGTTCAATAATTGGAAAAAAGAAAACGCTACTATATTTAACGAGTTTAAGGAAGTTAAACGTCAAAAATACGAAAAATGGAAAGAAGGAAAAGTTGGAAAGAATGGTAGTTGGAAAGAACATTTAAAAAGGTTGAAAAGAAAATACATGCGTATATATTCAAATGCGCATAAATTGCCTGGTAGATATGCGGATATGAATGGGATTATTGGAGAATTAAGTCTAAGAGAGTGGAGATTTTTAAAGAGTGCTATAGTTGAAATGGCGGATGCACTGAATAAGAAAAAAAATCCACCAAAAAGAATGACCGATAAAGAAAGATTTGGAATGTTTAATGCTGTTGGTTTTTCCGAGAAAATTCCAGAAGGAAGTGAAGAAGCAGAAAAGAAAGGAACTGAAGCGCGCCTAAGAAAAACGGATGGAATAGAAATGACCTCTTCTGATGCATCTATTGAGTTAGCAAAACCAAAACCAAAACCAAAACCAAAACCTTGGAACAGCGGAAGAAGAAACCATAGAAGCACACGGCGACACATAGGGACTACAGCACACAGACAACGAACCGGAGACTATACGGACACACTATAGCAGATAAAAATTTAGATCTATTTGGTAACAAAATTACACCACGGTAAATAAGTTAATCACCGGTTTAAAAATCTTCTATTTCTAGAAAGATATGAGAATAATTGTTTTTTAGACATATTGGGATGTGTATTTTTGAACAGGCGTCCAGATTGTTTTTGTACAACGAGTGGTCCAGAAGTACCATATATTTTTGTATAATTTTTTTTTCCGTTACAATTCCACCTATCTTTAAGATTTATCATATCCCTCTTGGAACGACCTTTTGAAATAACTGGGAAAAGTTTAGTATTTGTTATGGATTGATTCCATCTCCCATTCTGGTTTCGAGGGTCAGAAATACTTTTTCCAGAATTATGATTTATGACCCCAGTTATATTTCTAGGATAAAAATTTCTACCAAATGGGGCCTTCAAAATCCCATTTTTCGTTGTATATTCAAATGTCCCTTTACAGCAATTATTTGGGTTGTTTTGCATAAAATAATATGGCCTATTAAACATCGCATTATTTTTCTGGTTCGCACCTCTACATTCGACAACGCTTCGATTTACCCACTGCAAGTTGCAAGATTCACAACAACCAACTGGACAATCTGGACAATCTGGACAATCTGTACAATTACGACAACTTATTGGTTTTGGACAACACATTTTATTTGGCGTGGCGTTCCACGCACATGTAGGAATATCTATAGTACTCATTATATTATAGATATTTTTTATTTTTATGATAAATTGCTTGGGTTATTCAATGTTTCCGCAAGTAATTGGATTTTTTCCAATATATTTACTAAGTACATCTTGAGATAATTTGGATATTTTATCCCATGTTAAATCTATGGAATCTGAACAGTTCGTTTTAATTGGATCACCTTTGGAGACAGCTATTGGATTCAATACAGTACCACATCTTATTGCTATTTTGGACTGATTATTAGAAATTATCTTGTTATGGTACTGTTTTGTTTGGGATTGTAGTTGAAAACGGCGCCAATTCACCTTTCTCCATCTTCCGCCCGAGTTTAACTTTCTAACATTTCTCATTTTTCTCGAATGTTGAGCATTCGATTGTGCTAAAACATTATGAGTTGGTATATTTGGTGTTGGACAAACAGGTTTATCAAATTTTAAACACCCGGTCCATTTTGCTCTTCTATGACTTCTTATTTTCCCACAACAGTAACAATCTGTATTATTAAAGTTTAACATTAATATACAAATATATTAAAAAATAGACACTTATGTCTAACTTTTTCTACTAATTATTTCTACTAATTATTTTGTCTAACTTTTTCTAAAAGTTTTTCTAAAAGTTAACATCTCCACCTATTAGCACAACTAAGACAACATACGAATGTAGTCATGGGTTCATCCGCGGATCGAGTTTGAAGTTGATAATATGTACATTTGCGATTTTTACATTTCCAACACATATATTCATCCGTTGCTGCCGAAAAATCAATCTTGGTAGCGTTATTATCCCTTTCGATTTTAGCATCAACTAGTGCCTGCCATTTTTCTGGATAATATTGATGATGTTTCATAAATGCTAATTCGTGTGGTTGAAATTCCAGATTTTTTAATCTTTTCAACAAGTCTGTATTTTTAACAATTCCCTTTTTATTTAAATTATCATAAATGCTGCGAAATTTATCGACATATATCATTGCGAAGAAGTGATTTTCCCATTTTCTAACAACATTTTTATCCTTGGCTGTTTTAATTGTATAATTATATATCCCTTTTTCCAAATTTGCAGATATCTTTTTTTTTCTAATAAGTTTATTTAGTCTGGTAACGATATTTGCTCTAAAAGCAATAGGTTCAACTATTTTCATATTCATCTTTATAAGCAAAGACCTTAATATTTTTTAAATCAATTTTTATTAATAACTATATTCTTCTTCGGAAAGTTCGGAAGCTGGATCATCCTCAGATTCTTCTTCAGAAACTTTTTCAACTTCTTCTTCCTCTTCTTCCTCTTCACCCGTTTCACCGCCGTAATTTGCTTCATCTGTTTCATCGGTTTCATCTGTTTCATGATCTTCTAATTCATCACTACTCTGACTAACGTAATCATCCAAATCATCAGAAACCACAAAACCATCCTTTAAATAACCTTCCTTTGTTTTAAATTCATCTGGGATGTTATCCAATTCATCATCTTCTTCCTCTTCTTCTTCCAAATCTTCAAATCCTCCCATTAATTTTTCATAAACTTTTAACCAAGTTTCCTTTGTAAAATCCTGAATCTCTTCATCGACAACTACTTCATTTGTATGTTTAATAAGCACCATTGCTCCAAAATATAGCACGCTATCTACTGGTGGGGGTAGGTCATATTTATTTTCTGAACCAGCGCGTCCATTATCTTTGGCGTAAATAGAAACCCAATAATCCTTATGTTTCCAGGTTTGGCGGATTGCAAAATCGGTGTCCTTTCTTAGTTTGCATTTTTTGTATAAATTTTTTGATTCCGCTTTTTTTACTGTTTCAGTTTTAATTTTTCCTGTTTTGCTAATTGTAACAATGTTAGTCATATGTAATATCAATTTACAAAATCGGTTTAAATAGTTTATTATAATTAATATATTAATGAGATATTATCCTTCTACATCAGACATAACGAGTTTTTATGATAAATTATCAGACTTTCAATGCAGGAAAGAAGTGTCCAGGACATTTCTTACTACAGATGGGTTATATAAATATATCGATGACGTATTAATGGTCTACAAATTGGAATTGAGGGATGATGAAAATTTGGTTTTAAAAAAATATATTAATAATACCGATTTTTATGTTACAAATAATAAATGGAGAAAGGCTATAGCAAGATTTCAATTGCCGGTTGTTCATGAAATAACAGATATTAAAACATATACATTCTCTCCAAGACCTAAATCTAGGTTAAAATTTGTAGTAGAAAAAATGGATGACCGTGTTACAGACTATTATTTTGTATCTTCCGAACAATACGACAACCATTCGATAAAAGAAGATATGTGTTTGTTTTTGAATAAACTTAAGTGAATATAATTTATATATAATGTTTTTTTGGATAACACAGCAAGTTATAATTTCATTGGTTATAATAGCACTAATTCATTCCATTTATGGGTTTCTTCAAAATAATTTAACAACTCCCAAAATTAGAGATTTAGTAAATAAACCGTCTGAACAATATAATGAAATATATAATTCAATAAAAGAGGTAAAAGAAGAGGAAAAGGTAATACCAACGATTTCGATGAAAAATGAACTGCAAAATTATTTAAAAGAATTATCGTCAACAGATGCTCCAACAAAAACCCCTCAAAAAAATAATGAGATTCCACAAGCAGGTACATTTAGCAATAACTTTTCTTCGATGTATGAGACTATTTAAATGGTATTAAAGATAATACTTCAATCTATTATAACATGCGATTAAATTCAAATGATGCTAAATTTATAATGCAAGAGTTCCCCAATATTAAACTTTCTTATGTTAAAAGTATTCATAAGAAAGTTTCATCCGCAAATTTATTCCTGGCCATACCAAAGGGAATCAAATTTTTTGCATGGTTCCGAAATTTCAAGCAAAATTCCGTTTGTGTTTTTTTAGAAATAGATCAAATGAGACGTGGTATTAAAAATTTGTCTATTAAAACATGTTGTTTCGATAGTAGTTTATGTTCAGGCAAAGGAACCATACTTCATGGTACAATTGTAAATATGTCAGGTCAACCCTTTTATTTTATAGATGAGTTATTTTATCATAAAGGAGAGAAATGTGATAAAAACCAGATATCAATGTTTAATACGATAGGAGACATTTTTAAACACGATATCAAACAAGTTGCTATAAATCGCAAAAATGTAATATTTGGTTTACCATTGATAACAAAAAGGAGAAATGAAATGGATAAAAAAATTTTAGATACCCCGTATAATATTTATTGTGTTCAGCATCGATATTTTAAGAATAATTCAAATTATCTAAACGAGAAAATTTTCCAAGCTCAAACATATAAGAGAAATTTTATTGTTAGGGCAAGTATTAATTGCGATATATATGAATTATTTTGCAAAAATGATAAAAATACTTTGGTAAAACATTCTTTCGCATTAATTCCAAATTATAAAACCAGCGTATTTATGAATGGATTGTTTAGAAATATTAAAGAAAATATAAACCTGGATTTCTTGGAAGAGAGTGACGATGAAGAAGAATTTGAAAATATTTCAGATAATAAATTTATTAAAGATGGTAAGGAGTACATAATGGAATGTATATATAATACTAAATTTAAGAGTTGGAAACCACTCGTTCAATTGGAAAAGGGCGAAATCTGTGATAAAAGAGATCTATCCAGTTTCGAAAAAAAAAATAGATATTAATATATATATGAATTTAGTAAATACTACTAACGCGCATACTGGAGGATTTTTATCATCAAACGAAGGTGCTTTCCTAGGATGTGGAGAAAAAGGGGCTGGTGTCACAGGTTGTGGAATTAAAATGTACCGAGGTTTAACTGGACAAAGTGGTGGAAGCAAAAAGAAAAGTCGCAAGAAAGGTGGGTCGACTATGGAAAATTTGAGTCCAAATTCTGGAATAGATGCGTTTATTACACGCGGTGGTAATGGAACCAGATTCGAAGGATTGTCTACATCTGAACTTTTAACAATGCGGGGTGGCGACGGTTATGGAATGACTAATAATAATGCTCAAACGCAAGCCCATGCAGGATCTCCAGAAGGTACAGGAATTGGTTTTCATAAAAGTGCCGGTGTACCAATTACAGGTTATAAGAGTTGCGGAATAACTCCAGATTTCAAACTAGGTGCAGGAACAACTTATACAGGAACTAAAAGTATTCAAAAAGGTGCCGGAACATCCATCGTTATCCAAAATCAAGATGGATCGAGCAAATATGGCTATAGCAAAGTATCTCCAGGAGGAAATGGGAAATTTGCTGGAAGTTACGCACCAATTTCCAATATTTCAAGATCGCAAAAATGCGGAGGTTCTCGAAAACGTAAAGGTGGATCACCATTCAAAAGGTTATATTCTGAATTTAAAAATGCATCCAATTCATTAACAAATGAGTCATTAATGAGTGACAAAGTTGGTGGAAGAAAAACGCGTACGAAACGTAAACGTAACAAACGTAACAAACGCAAATCTAACAAACGTAAATCTAACAAACGCAACAAACGTAAATCTAAACGCAATAAACGTAAAAAACATAAAAAAAGACGTACAAAACGAAAACAAAGAGGTGGTTATGCACAATATGGTAGTAACTTGCCTTTAACAAGAACAATGCATGTACCTGCTGGACCCAGTGGGGGTTCATGGGAAGGACAATTATCCAGTCCTCCAACATTTTCTTCATCCGATTCATGCAATAACAACTATAACCATTTTACTGGTAAAAATAGTCCTGCACCAGTTTTAGATCAAGGTGTTAGACAATAGTTAAACCAGACATTTTCCAGTCAATAGTTGTTCAAAAGAACCAGTCTTCCTTTTCTTTGAAGATTTGCGTTTAGGCAACTTACTCCATTCATTTTTTTTATATCCTTCAATAGTTGTGTGAAGAATATTAAACTCCTGGTTATTATACCATCTTCGACGTTGATCCCAATGTCTACTGAATATATTGTGTTGATCTATGATATCAACCACCAACTTTTCACCGGATGTTCTTAAAATACGTCCCACCGCCTGCCTAACATCCTTTTTAGGTGTAGTCATAACAATTGTAGTCAATGTTTTAATATCCAGAGCCTCTTCCGCCATTTTATATGTAGCAACTATGATATTTTTACCTTCACTTATCTTCAAATCATTTTCCTTCATTCCACCCATATAGTACCCAACAGTAGCGAAACCCTTCTCCTTTATAGCGTCATGTATATAAATCAGTTGATTTTTCCTCGCACCAATAATCATTATTTGTTTCCCTGGAGAAGTTTTCCAGGTCTCCTGGACAACGGATATTACAAAGTCCGTTCGGTGTGTAAAAGTGCAAATTTTACCAATCATATGAACATAATCGTTTTGTCCCAAACGGTTTAGAAGATTTTTGCTGTATATCGGATCATTGTTTACATATTCAATTGCTTTAACAACCACATTTTTTTGCGCACCACGTTTCCATAACGCTTCAACATCGCCAATGAACATTTTAAATACCTTTGTCAAACCATCCTGTCGATCCATAGTGGCCGATAATCCCAACATATATTTTGTCACTGCTTTAAACAAGACTTTACTAAATACTTCTGCTGATATGTGGTGACACTCGTCGAAAATCGTAAATCCAAAATCTAAAAATATCGAAGAATCATAATCTTTCATGGATAATGATTGCAACATTCCTATTACAATATCTTTCCCTTCAATATCTATAGTTTTGCCTTGGATTTTTCCAATTTTCGCATCGGGCATAAATTGTTCCAATCTTTCCTTCCATTGTCTTAACAGGAAATCCTTGTGAACTACAATTAGAGTCTTTTTCTTCAACTGTGCTATCAACCATATCGCCATACAAGTTTTTCCAGCGCCACAATCTGCTTCAATGAGACCACAACCTTTTTTCTTGGCTGCTTTTAACCATTTATTAACAATCGGCATTTGATAATCCCTCAAAGAACCTTTAAATCCAACAGTTATATTTTTACCTTCTGGAGTAATATTGGCGTCCGGCGTTCCATAATTTTCTAACCCGTAAAATTTGGGAAGATATATTTTACGCTTGCTTTCTCTAAATATTGGGAATGGTGATGGTTTAGCTAATGAACTTTTAGGAACATAAGGTCTTACAGTCAATTCTTTTCTTATTAATAATAAATCGTCCACTTCTAAATTGTCCTTTATAATAGTATAACCTTTAGGTCCAAGATATGTTGCGATGTCTGTATTCATTATTATAATCTCTTAAACATTATTTATATGCATTTCAATTTCCTTCAAATATAATATAAATATATGATATATGAAAAACTTGTTTAAAATTCCAAAAAATCAGACACACCACTACGTGTTGGTATTAATCCTAGTTTTATTTGTAGTATTTCCAATTTCTATTCCTCATGAACTCGCCTCGTTAGTATCCTCTTTATTCGGCAAAGTAGTTATAGTTGTCGTTGTTTTAAATTTATTTCTTTTACATCCAGTTATAGGCAGTGTTGGCGTAGTAGCAGCGTATGAATTGGTACGAAGATCAAGTGAAACCAAAGGGTCCGGCGCTGATGCAATCAAAAAGTTTATTCCAAGTGAACAATCGAAAAAAGCGAATTTAACAAAATACAACCAATTTCCACTTACAGTAGAAGAAATTGTTATTAAAAGCAAAATTCCATACTCGTTTAATCTAAGTAATCCTTCAGACAACTCTCCATTTCTTCCTATCCAAGAGGACATACATGAAGCAAGTGGTATTGAAAATATGTAAATATATTTTATTTATTAAAAATATATTTATCCAACAGCGGTAACTACTTTACCACCAGTTATGGGCGCACCACTCACAGACGCAGGTGAATTTGCAGAATTCAAACCTAAGCAGAGTGCTGTTACAAGTCCAAATATTACCAATAACGCCATCGAAATTAACATTGTTACTACCCACATAGGTGCACCTTTACCCTCGTTTTTTGAGGACGCCTTTTTATCGTCCATTCCAGTAATAGTCTCACATTCATCGAATATGTAATAACCGTTATCTATTGAACCAGGACCTTTTGACCCATCATTATTATGCATGATAAGTGGTTTATTTGTTGCAGCACCGCCTATTTTTTGCGCCTTTGTATAATCCAATGGCGTAATTAGCGATTGTAATTTCTTCAAATCATCGGGATTTATTGTTGCCGTATGTGATGTGCCAAAAACTATAATATTCGCCTTACCATTGCAGGGTTTATATGGAAATGCATCAATATAAAAATAGAATGGAGCATTTGGAACAATATCATTCAATGACCAATTTGATACATTTACATTAACCCCAGTTTTATCTTTGCTATTAGGTTTGGCGTGAGAAATTATCTGCGAAAAAAAACTATTTGATACACCCTTTCCACTTCTAGCAGTTATGGGTACGCATACCAAAAGTGTATCTCCCATAGGATTGTTGTGTATAATAACTATTTCTGCGTCAGTTTGTTTTCCAGCAAATAAATGAAAAGATGGTTGATATATTCTTACACTGTCTGTTTTAGGAACTGTTACGTCTATAGTATTAAATTTGACACTATTTTTACTATCCACATTAATGTCTAAATAATCGCCGGCGTTGGCTATAATTGGCGAACTGGTTTTGCTATAATTAAATTCATATGAACATTCTTCTTTGCATATTTGTTTGGTTTTTTTTAAATTTACAGGATTTGATGTACAACTCATTTAATATATTATCATAATAAAAAAATATCCAAAATATGTATATGAAACTTTCAAAAAAAAAGTTAAATAGAATAAGAAATACCAAAAATCAATCCAAGCGAAAATATAAGAAAATGAAAAGGAAAAAAATACGTAGTAGGCAGCGCAGATTAAATCTAAAAAAACGAACACTCAAAAAAACCGTAATGTCTGGAGGTGCGTGGTTGGATAAATTAAAAAGTTTTTTTTCCAAAGTACCATTGGTCACCCCAGAGGAACAAAAAGAAAATGCTTTAAGACAGTTAAACTATGCCCGCGGCAGAATTTCTGACCTCATAAAAGAGAAGGAAGAAAAAGAAAATCAAATGAATGTGGAGTTAAAAAATATACGTCAAAATTTAAGATCGAATGCCGAATCTGGTATCGGAAAAAATGATTTGAAACAGAAAAATTTGTTGTTGAAAATCCAAAAGTTAAAACAACAAATAATAATGGAAATAAACCAAAAAGAAAGACTGGAAAAAGTGTTAGTTTCAGTAAATCGGGTAAATGAAAATGATAAACATATGGAAGTCCGAATTTTGGCGCAAGAGGCCATTGCTGATATGCAACAATTGCAATTAGATCTTTTAAGAAAACAGAAAAAGGGACCCACACTCTTTGAGAAGGTAAAAGTTAAGGTTGCTGAAAAAATTCAGAAAATAAAAAAAAAATGTGTTGAAATTACAAGATAAACCGTGCGATGAAGAATGTAAAGAAAAGAAGAAAAATTCATCCATTAGTTATCAAATTGTAACATCTTTTTTCGAAAGGGATAATGACGGTAATGTTGTTCTCGATAAAAAAACAAAAAAACCTAAAATTCTTGCCCCGGGATACTTAATGCAATATGTAATTTTAAATAGTGGAATGTCGGCTGCTACAGCAATTACCACCGCTTCTAGAGCAATGGCTGTTAAAACGAACAAATCGTCAGGCGATAAGCAAAATGTGTTAACTACTACTATAGTTCCAAGCGCAATAGATGCAAGCAAGACGATGGGTCCGTTCGAAGAAACGGATACGAGCAATGCAACGAGTCCATTCGAAGAAATGGATACGAGCACGACGGTGCTTCCATTCAAAAAAAAGGGTCCAGTGAAATCAATCAATCCAATGGATGCGAGCACGGCGGCGCCTCCAACCAATCTATTCAAAAAAATGGGTCCAATGGATGCGAGCACGGCGGCGCCTCCAATCAATCCATTCAAAAAAACGGGTCCAATGAAAAAAAAGACCAAAAAAGGAAACAAATCGCGCAAAAAACTAAAAAAAGGTACCAATCAATCAAGAAAACTGAAACCTAATAAGATTATTTCAAGAAACGATGCATTTGCGAGGGCACAACCTAGAAAAAGAGGCAAAAAAAAGAATAAAGGGAGAAAAGCAGCGTTTGATTTGACACATGTTTAAATTTATAAATAAAATATTTATAAATTAAAAACTAAGGGTGCGTAATTTTTTATCTCCAATCGGTTTGTTTATTAGTATTGGTTTTTTCATCTCTGTTTTAAAGTCGATTAATGTAAAAATAATACTATCTATTTTATAACACAGTTTGCTTTCAACATCATTTTTTTCATATGTTTTTTTTAAATTATATAATCCCGGAATTATATTATTAACCAAATTTGTCGCCTTTTTATATAATTGTCCATTGCAAAATGGATTTACCTGCTTATCTCTCTTGAGTTCATCACAATACTTTAAAAAGGTAGTGAAATCCTTGTCCAAATCTTCAAATGTTTTTGTTCGCGTATCCCCTGTCCACAATCGTTGAACTATTTGAAAATATCCTGCAGGTTGAACGTAATATATATCATCATATTTGGTTAATTTATCTCCCTTCTTAATATTAAATAGTTCTTTAAATTGTATTTCAAATTTTTCTTGTCGATCCATATTTTCTTTATTAGTTTGATTTATAAAATTAATTGATGATAATACGCAAAGTTTGCTTAACATGCCTTTATATAGAGGAGGATATTAAAGGTATGGGATATATCTAGGTTCATTTGTCTCATAAATTACAACTTTAAATGCGTCATTGTATCCCTCCACATAAATTGTGTCTCCGTTGAATAATTCGTCACATCCATATTCGTTAGTACAACTTCTACCATTGCGACTTACTGGTAACTTTATACTATTATTTTTATCACTCATGGTATAGTACTGCCATTTATTTCGATTGGTGTGAAGAGGTCTTCCCATTAATGGAAGCATTGTCTCTTTTCCTGAAACTCTTGTTAATAAACCCGTTTGACTATAATTTGTATTATAACCACGGGTTCTAATATTTATAGGAACTCCTCTTGGATCGCTACTATCAGGTGGGAAATAACCATTGTTCTTAAGTGGCGCCACAAAAGGGTTTAACAACACATTTCCGGCGTGATTGCTAAAACCCTTATTGAATTTCGGAAAAAATCCTTGTTCGACAACCCGATTTTCAATAATAACGGGTTGTACTTTATTTGAACTTTTAAGAGAACTCGCATAATACATATATAATACTACAAGACCAATTACACTCAATAAAAATATTATGGTCATATTTTCAATGCATAAAACTCCTGGTGGACAACGTCTACTCATTATATATATATTTATTCATTTTTATATTATGGTTTAAATAATTTTTTGTAGCATGGGTCCCATTTTTTCCATCATACTTAACATTCCAGATCCCTTCATCATTTCCATCATATTTTCTGCCGATTTCATAAGAGGTCCCAAATTTTTCATTTGCGCTTCCAAATCAACTTGGTGCGCCATTATGTTGCCACTGTTTTTACCCGCGATTTGCGCCAAATTATCGTATTGCAATTCTACCTTCTTCTTCCCTACCTCCAAATCACTTTCTTCCTCGTCGGTTGCGGGGGCGAATGCTTCCTCCATTGTTTCCTCTTTTACAGCCGATAACGCTTTAATTTCTTTTACTCCTGTATTTGTCATCATCTCTTTATCCATTGTATCCAATAATTTAATACCATCTTCTTCCTTATCGCCTTCTTCTTCTTCTTCTTCCTCTTCGGTGCTAGGATTTGCCATCCCTTCCTGTTCTCTCCACGGCCATTCCTTTCTAACAGGTACTCTTAATAAAGCAGTCCCCAAAATTGCAGCACTTAAAATAATAGTCATATTTTTACTAAAGTAATACGATAACATCCCGATCGAAACCATAAGAGTTAGAGATTCATAATCATGCAATGTAAGATATCCAAGGACGTTTGTCATTGATATAAACAATAAAAAATACAAAACATACTTATTTCTTAATATATTGAAAGTCATTATTATATATAATTTATATAAAATAATAATTTGCATTAGATGCGGGAATCCCGAGACAACAAATGTATTTTCGGGAAGCGACGTTTCTCTTTAATACTCACCTATTTCTTTTCTTTTTGCTCTTTTTTATGCTGATCCTTGGCTAACTTCAAAGTTGCATTCAACGCATCTAAACATTTTGTATCTTTTCCGCACGCCTTTATATCAGTGGTTTCTTTTGCCGCAAGACTTCCCAATTTGTCTACAGTTGATTCAAACCCTTCTTTAATTCTACCACATCCAAACACAACGTTGGCCACAAAGAGTCCTGCTAAAATATCTACAGAACGATTTTTGGTAAAATGATTTGTAAGGTATGTGGTAACCGCAAAAATAACAACACATTCGACTGAACCCATACTTACGTATCCTAAAACATTAATAACCATAAGAACTAATGCGACATAGTAGATCATTTTGCTTTTCAAAATTTTATCCAATTTCATTATACTATAATTAAATAAAAAAAATAAATACGCCTAAAGTTAACGCTTGCGCTTGCGCTTGCGTTTCTGCCGACATTTCTGTCTGCGTTTGGTACCCTTCACATGTTTACACTTTTTTTTGCCCTTTGTTCCAATTTTAGAACGCGAAACTCTTTTAGTAAATCTTTTTTTCGATGCTAAACTTGCTTTGCGACTGTACATGTACCCTCCAGACATTCTTTTATTGCATCCACCACGACCCTTCTTTTTTATTGTCCCACGTTGTCTTGATGAACATGTATTTCCCATTTTATATACAATAATATTATTTATTTATTAAAATATTTATTCGATCTTTTACCATATTAATACGCGTTTTAGTGTCCTTGTCTGTTGTAGAGTGTAAACTATTATCTAAATAATTTAATAATTCTACCATCGCCTTTTTTTCACTACCAATATCTCGTTTTTCATCACAAAATGTTTTATACGTATTTTCTACTTTTTTGAGATAGGGCGTCCTTTCTTTCTCCATTTTTTTAGAAACTTTTCTGATATCCAATCTTATGTTTTTTAATTCCGTTTGTATTCTCCTTAACATTTCATCACGTTCGGTTAATTTCATCTATATTAAACTTTTAGAAAAAGATTTGCAAAAAGTAACCTTTATTTAAATATCTTATAAAATAATTTAAAATATAATCATTGTCCTACATGATCGAGCAAAAAGTGAATATATTTCCAAAGTTTATATTTATTTATTTGAAATATATTTAAATATTGAGTGATATTATTTAGGATGTCGAAAAACGAAAAAGAATTGCTTCTCACAGAAAACCCGAATAGGTACGTAATGTTTCCACTTCAAGACCTTGATATATGGGCGTTGTACAAAAAAATGTTTGATTGTATGTGGAGGGCCGAAGAAATTGATTTGTCAAAAGATATGGCGCATTGGAAAACTCTCAATAAGGATGAACAGCATTTTATCAAAATGATTCTTGCATTTTTTGCTGCGTCCGATGGTATAGTTCTTGAGAATTTAGGGATGCGTTTCTTATCAGAAGTCCAACTTCCAGAAGCGAGGGCAGCTTATGGATTTCAATTGATGATGGAAAATGTCCACTCCGAAACATATTCCCTTCTGATAGATACTTATATCAAAGATGTTGCCGAAAAAACAAAATTGTTTGAAGCAATAGATAATTTTCCATGTATTAAAAAAAAGGCGGATTGGTCAATTAAATGGATCAACGACAAAAGGTCGTCGTTCGCCGCGCGTTTGGTAGCGTTCGCATGCGTTGAAGGAATATTCTTCTCCGGTTCGTTTTGCTCCATTTATTGGTTGAAGAAACGGGGACTAATGCCTGGGTTAACATTCTCAAATGAATTGATTTCCCGTGATGAAGGGATGCATACAGACTTGGCCGTCATGCTTTTCAATAAACTGAATAAGAAACTCAATAAGAGCAAGGTTAAAGAAATTATCAAGGAAGCAGTTGTGATTGAAAAGGAGTTTATATGCGATGCTTTACCATGTAAACTTATTGGAATGAACAGCAAATTAATGAGTAAATATATCGAGTTCGTAGCAGATAGATTATTGGTACAATTGGGAAATAAAAAAGAATATAATACGGCGAATCCCTTTGATTTTATGGAAATGATTTCTTTGGAGGGTAAAACGAACTTTTTTGAAAAGAAGGTAAGTGATTATAGTCTCGTATCTGAACGAAAAGATGCTAGCGCCTTTGATATGACAAATGTAGAATTTTAATTATATGATATTTTTTATTTAAAAAAAGAATTATATGAATTTATATAATGAAAATTCTTATTTACGGAAGCAAAGGTTGGATTGGATCTCAGTTTATGAAAATAGCGAATGATCATACCATTGTTCAAGGAAAAAGCAGATTGGATAATATTGAAGCAGTAAAAGATGAGTTGAAAAAGGTTGCACCATCACATGTTTTTTGTTTTATTGGTAGAACTCATGGTAAAATTGGAGAGAAAGTATATACAACAATTGATTATCTGGAACAACCCGGAAAACTCGTTGATAATATAAGAGACAATTTATTCTCTCCAATAACCCTTGCAAAACTCTGTTCGGATTCAGATATTCATTTAACATATCTGGGGACTGGATGTGTATTCAAGTATGATGGTGAACATCCTTTTGGTAAAGAAGTGAATGGATTTACGGAAGATTCTAAACCCAATTTTTTTGGATCGGGTTATTCAGTTGTAAAAGGATTTACAGATCAATTAATGGGGTTATTTCCAAATGTTTTGAATTTGCGCATTAGAATGCCTATTACGGGAATTCCAAATGGTCGTAATTTCATTACTAAAATTACTACATATGAGAAAATTTGCAGTGTTCCAAATTCCATGACTGTATTGCCCGAACTTTTACCAATGGTTTTGAAACTCGCAGAAGATAAACATGTCGGGACATTAAATCTTACCAATCCGGGATTAATTAGTCACAATGATATTTTGGAAATGTACAAAGAAATTGTTGATCCGGAATTTGAATGGAAGAACTTCTCAATTGTCGAACAAGCAAAAATTTTGGCGGCTGATAGATCAAATAACTATCTAGACACTTCCAAATTGGAAGTGTTGTGTCCCAAAGTTAAGAATATTAAAGATAGTATTAGAGAAATGTTGGAGCAGTACAAAGAATACGATTTCCCTAAAAAAAAAGTGTCGACAGATTTTAACAACTCATCAGATACAGTATTATTAGTCACTGGTGGATGTGGATTCATTGGTTCAAACTTTATAAATTTAATTATGGAGAGATTCGACAAAATCAAACTATTAAATTTTGATGCTATGTATTATTGCGCGAATGAAACAAATGTGGATTTAAAATGGCGCAATAGCAATCGATACACTTTCGTAAAGGGAAACCTTTGCTCTATTGATCTTGTCAGGCACGTATTTGAAACACATTCGCCAACACACGTTCTTCATTTTGCTGCACAATCGCATGTACAAAATTCTTTTACCGACGCATTGCAATATACGCAAGATAATATCGTAGGAACACATACTTTATTGGAAGTAACACGTCAATATGGAAAAATCCACAAATTTATTCATGTTTCGACAGATGAAGTATATGGCGAATCTTTATTAGATATGAAAGAAAATCATAAAACAGAACAGTCTATATTGTGCCCTACAAACCCATACGCCGCCACAAAGGCTGCTGCCGAAATGTTAGCACAATCTTACAACCATTCCTTTAACATGCCTATTGTAATTACCCGAGGTAATAATGTGTATGGACCAAATCAGTATCCTGAAAAGGTTGTTCCAAGATTTATTCAACAACTTAAGAATGGTTTGCCCGTTACCATACAAGGAAAAGGAGATTGTGTTAGAGCATTTTTGCATTCACACGATACAGCTACTGCATTCCAATGTATATTAGAAAAGGGTAAAATTGGAGAGATTTATAATATCGGTTGCGATGAGAAAATGGAATACTCTATTATGGAAGTGGCGCAATTGCTTATTAAGTATATCCATAATACTGAAGAGTATGATAAATGGATTAGTTATATAGAAGATAGACCATTTAACGATCAGCGCTATTATATAAGTAATCAGAAGTTGAAAGATTTAGGATGGCAAGTAACGATTGGTTTTGAAAAGGGAATTAAAATGTTGGTTTAGATATATGGATGCGTTACAAAAAAAATTTGATAATATTATTAATAATTTACTAATAAAACATGGGAAGTTTGACTGCGAAATACCAGAAATATTAATGAGTATTAATTATTTAAAAGGTCATGAAAAAGTTTTAGAGATTGGTGGTAATATAGGTAGAAATTCATTAGTAATATCTAGTATTTTAAACGATGATAGTAATCTAGTAGTTTTAGAGAGTGACAAAATAATAGCACAACAATTAATAGAAAATAAAGAACTGAATAACGCCAATTTTCATATAGAAACTTGCGCATTATCGCAACGAAAATTAATACAAAAAGGGTGGGATTCAAAACCATCAGAAGAATTAGAAGATGGATATAAGTGGGTAGATATAATTAATTTTGAGGAATTAAAAGAAAAATACAAAATTAAGTTTGATACGCTAGTATTGGACTGCGAAGGAGCATTTTACTATATTTTAAAGGACACTCCAGAAATTTTAGATAATATAAATTTAATCATTATGGAAAATGATTATTGGGTTGATCCTTCAAATAAGACTTTTATAGATAGCATATTAAAAAAAAATAAATTTTATAGAGATTATAAGGAGTCTGGAGAAATGGTAGGTGTTGATAAAAACTCTCCATTATGTGATTCCTTTTTTGAAGTTTGGAAAAGAGACCAATAATATTTTAGGTGTATGATATAAAATGTACAATAAATATATATATGAATTTGATAGTTGGTGATTATACATATGGCGATAAAAATATTTCAACTTTAGATTTTACAGACAAATATAAAGTCATAATAGGAAAGTTTTGCTCAATAGCTGGTGGTATTAGAATTTATTTAGATGCTAATCATAGAGTTGATTGGATTACAACATACCCATTTGGACACATTGCTCAAAATATTTTTAATACGTTTGACGGAACAGGGCACCCGGTAGGTAAAGGAGATGTAATAATAGGAAATGATGTTTGGATAGGAGAAGGAGCATCGATAGCGTCGGGTGTTACTATTGGCAATGGGGCAGTAATAGCATCAAGATCACACGTAGTAAAAAATGTGGAACCCTATAGTATTGTAGGTGGCAACCCAGCAAAATTTATAAAATATAGATTTTCTAAAGAAAATATTGAAAAATTACAGAATCTTAAATGGTGGGATTGGGATATAAATAAAATAAATGAAAATATTCATATATTGTGTTCTAAAAATATAGAATCATTTGTAAATAAATAATTTCATATTGTATATAATATTAATATGAAACAGCTACATGATTGAGAAAAAGATAGTTCGTTCATTTTTTTTTTGAAGTATGGAAAAGACAAATATTACAACTAGAATTAATAACTTAAAAATACAATTCATATTATGAAAATATACATTTTATTAAAGGGTTTTTAAAGATAACTTGAAAATAGAAAAATAAGCATATTATATGGTAATATGCATGAGTCAACCATACAAGTGGTAAATTATTTATGTGATAAAGTTGTAAGTTGTGTAATACAATTATTGATGAGCTATTCCAGCATGTGCCAGAGCAGTATAAGATTTCAGAAAAAATAATAATGTTACAATGAAAGAAAATTTGAAAATAAATTTAAAACCACGAACTATGAAAATTATAAAAAACAAAGATATAATGAAATGGGGGCGAAAGTTAAACATTTATGTAATAAATGTTTAACTTACCTCCAGTGTTCGCATAAGTTTACACATTTCGACATTTAAATATATTACTGTCTACCAAATATGGAAATTTTATAACTTTATAATTCTACCTCCACCCATTTTTACTCCAAATTTATATTCATTATCAGGATAAGCCAGTAAAGAATAATCTTCCTCTTTATCGCATAAAAATTCTTTAACTGCTGTTTCACAACCAGGCAAAGCGTCCCATCCACAATCATCAATCATAATAACAGCTCCCGGAACTAATTTACACCATGTTTTATTAAAAGAATCCATGATGGATGAATAAAAATCACCATCGTAAAAGGCAAACGCTATTTTTTCTGGATACTCATTATCGGGAATATCTTTAAACCAACCACTGTGAATTATGGGGGGGGATAAATTATTTGTTTTAAAATTTTGTAAAAAAACTTCTTTTGTCGTTTTACAAAAACCTCTTGTAAACTGCATCGGATGATTTGAAGCATCTTCTTGTGTAGGATATGGCAACCCTTCCCACGAATCGTAAACATGATATTGTTTATTACTATTAAACAGATCTAACCACCTTCTAATATAGAGTGCTGTGGTGCCTACGCAGCAACCTAGTTCTACGATATCGCCTTCAATATTTTTATTTAAAATATCTTCCAAATTATATAAAATAGCATAAATTTGATTTTTCGCCATCCCTCCTGAGATAGGAGGGTTATTATTAATATAGTCAACAATATTTTGTCTAACAGCCATTATATTTATTATAAATGGTTATATTTTAAGTATATTTATTAAACATTTGTTAATTAATTCCAAATAGAACATGTTGGTTTCATTAGATAGTTCAATCGCCCTTCTCCCCATGAATTAAAAAGGAAAATTTTATTTAATTGCGATCTTTCATTTTTATAATATTTTAAATGTGTATTAATATACTTTTGTAAACCAGAAAAGGAATTATTTTTTGTTTTTCATATTTCTATTTTGAATCTATTGATTTATGAAAAATCTTTCTAGTCGAGTTATCAAAGTTCAAAAAAAAAAATGGTTTTTATATAATTATCTAATGTATCAGCATTTGCAATGTAATTGGTATAAGCTTCAAAATCTAAATAAAATTCATCACATTGTTTTTCTATATGTCCACCTATATTTTTACGATGATGTGGTTGATGACTAAACTGATTGAAATTTGAATAATCAATTTTATTTTCAACCAAAATTAAACTATTTTTATCTATAACTTTAATATCCAATGGTTTCTATACTTGCTGATCTACCTCTTTCTCCCCACATTGAAAAAAAAAATGGTTTTTCAACTTTATGGTATCATAACCAAATACCTTCTTCAGATCAGGATCGATCAGCATAAACCATTGCATGAAAACCTTTTGTAACTCTGCATTGCTCGTTCTTATTTTTTAAGATTATTAAACATAATGTATATATGTTTAAAAATATTAAATTAGTCAATTATATACATAAAAGTTATCATTGATTGCTATAAACTTTTTAGATAATCGATTAGAATTGAATTTTCAACCATTTTTGGTTTTGTATCATTTACATATATTTCATTATTTCTTATATATGTTAGTAGTTTTTCAAAATTATTATTTAACATATTACGGTCATAAAATTGTGATTCGTTATTGTTATTAATTATATATTTATCCGTATTTGGTATTCTTTCTTTAAATGCACCAATATTATTGTACAATATTGGTAATCCACAAGTTAATCCCTTGGATAACCCATAACACCATGTTTCGCCCCATTTATTCAAATAAAGTAAACCATGTATATTGTATTTTTTAATTAAATCAATAAAACTACCATAATTATCCTCATATTTTTCGATATTTTTTCCAACTATACAAAATTTTATAGTCGATTTAAATCTATTGACCAAATAACGTATTTGTTCAACACCTTTACATTCTGAAAGGCCTACAAAAACACCAATATTTATTCTACCATTTTTATTAATTTTATAATTATTAGATAAATTGGATAAATTATAATCAATCCACTCAATATGTTCTACTTTATTGCTTGGATAGTGTTTTAAAATGATTTCATATACAAAATTTGATGGGCAAATTATTTTATTGCAAATATCAAATAATTTTTTGCTTGACTCTGGTAGTTTCATATTTTTATCTAAATATATATGATGATGTTTTAAATTATAATCCCACCCTACATTAAACCAGTACCAATCATGAATGGGTATTACTACTTTAAATTTATATATATCATACAACTGTAACAAATTTTCTATAGTAAAATCTGTAAGAAGAAATGAGTTAATCAATACAACTATATTATTTGGATTATTATGATGCGATAATATCCTAGAAAATGTAGCGTGATTAAATATTCTTGTGCATGGAATATACTTTTCTATATCTGTCTCCCATTTATATGAACCCCCAGCAGTATTATTATTAATTATGAAATACTTGGTGTTAGATATGAAACTGTTCTCATGTCCAACATGCGGTGGTTCTTTTAATGCGTTGTTTCTGGAAATTTTTTCATTATGTCTCTGAATATATTTTCTTCGTTGCATTTCATTGTGTATCCCTATTTTTTGTTTTCTAGACATCCTAGTTTGTTTTTTCCAACCAGGAACTAATTTACCGAAGTCTCCAGAAAATTTCATAATATAATATATATAGTCGATATACTTTAATACAAAATTTTATCAATATTTTAACCTCAAATTTCGTATTAGGTTCTAAATTTATATAGTCTCTCGGTCATTATTTTCATAATATGTAAATCTTTATTACGATTACCATCAAATTTTATCCTTAAATGATAGTGTCCCATATTAATACTTTTTTGTAATATATTTATAATATCTGCTCGTGTCAGATCACACGATACCTCTAATCTGTGCGCACCCGATTTCCAACTATTTGGGTGAACAATATCCAATCTTGGAAGA
>MDTF01003302.1_pt1 | contig 25326 bp, 18 predicted proteins | sample 811191 | NCBI WGS metagenome assembly MDTF01 (sample SAMN05326649, study PRJNA326480) | marine metagenome | isolation source: seawater | place: Southern Ocean | collected 2011
AAGGAGCCAGCACAACGTCTTCTATAGTATTTCCTGGCGCCACATTCGGTACCAAACTGCGAACCAGCATGCGAGCGATGGAGGTATTACCATCGGGAAAATGGTAAGTAACGCCCATTTCAGCGCTAGACCCAAAGCCAGTGCTAGCATCAACGCCACCATCACCAAGACCGGTAGCGTTAATTCCCGGGAGCCCCCAGTAGAATGCTTGTAGCGCTGGCACCGCTTCGATCCCAACACACCAGTCCGTTACTAGGTTTTCAAAAATCGCAAAGATCTCAGGTTCTTTAATGTTCAAGTTAGCACTTATAAATTCCCGATAACTAATACTGTTTAAATAGCCGATTTCTGTGTCAAATGAATGTTCAGGAACAGCATTTTTAGAAGTCATGAGCAGCCGTAACATTTCTTTTTTGGCGTTATCCGATATCGGCATTTCCCTCACCGCATCTTTATGCGAGAGCGACGGCTTCGCTGCCGCGATCCAGCCTTTGTAGAAATTACTGCTAACTAGTGGATAGGCGAGCGTGCGGTCGACACCAAACGTTTCTCGATCGAAATACATACCAGCAGTGAGTTTGTTCCTTTTATAAAAATCGGGATCATAGGCATCACCCAAACGTTTTGGCTGAATACCAAGATCATCGAACAGACCTGCGGCAATACCACTATAGCCACCTGGTCCCTCAAGAATTTCGCTTCCACCATGGGTCATTAGCATCTCGCCAGCAACGTGAAATTCATTCCGTTTGGCATGACCGCCGAAGTCATCATGGTTGTCGAGGATTAAGATTCGAGCATTAGGATGCTCCTGACGATAGAAATGTGCGGCTGAGAGACCGCTAACCCCGCTCCCAACTACAACTAAGTCGTAAAGGTCTATATCGGGTTCACTGACTGCACCCCAATCACTCCGACCTTCTCGAGCAAGCTGATGAGCCACCTCGAAAGAACCGATGTGACTTCCACGCAATCCTGTAAGAGCAGGTGGATAGTAGACGCCGGCAGCACTCTCAAGACTCAGCATATCCTTAGCAAAGGCCTGGCTGGGCACAAACGCACTCGCTGCAGAAACACCCATTCCTAACAGAAAATCTCTTCGCGAAATCGAACGATCCATTCCAAGATTGCGGTCAGACGATTTCAACGCACACTCCTTTTTATTAACTGTCCCTTAGCCATAGTTTGCTCCATTAATTTCTATTCAAAGATGGCATAATAGTCTCTAGATATGCCTCAATGTCCTCGGCTGATGTTCTGGTAGCATCAGTAGCAACTGCTCCAGTAATCAAGGTTTCGCCCTCTAGCCCAAACAGATATCTCAACACTATAAGACCATCAGTTAATGCATCCACTTGGTCATTACCATCTATATCTAGTAGTTTTTGTGATTGCTTGGTGGGGTCCAATGGGTAAAGATCATTAATATCTATAGTGCCGTCACCATCGTCATCTATATCATCGTTATTACCAATGCCATCACCATCAGTGTCGGTTGTTTCATCTGGGTTCAAAGGGAAATCGTCAAATTGGTCGCTTAACCCATCATTGTCGTCATCGGTATCACAGACGTCTCCTAACTGGTCGCCATCAGTATCAAGCTGATCTTGATTTGGGACTGAAATACAGTTATCCAAAGAATCTATTATCCCATCAGAATCAGTATCAATATCAATATCAGTTAGGGAAGTTAAAGCGGCTAGGCAATCCAATCTTGGAAAAGCCCTACCTGCATTATCTTGTATTAAGACATCGCTCGTCTTTAGCGCATTCTCAATTTGATCAGCAGTTAACTCAGGGGCATATTCCAACATTAGCGCTGCGCATGATGCTACTAGGGGTGTCGCCATAGAAGTACCTGAATACGTAATGGTACCTCCACCTCTGCGAGTTGAACTGATCGGACTTCCGGGAGCAAATATATCCAGTGACACACTAGAATTACTAAAGCAGGCCATTTGGTCCCCAACCGGATTCGAGTCAGTACAGTAATCACCGTTCCAACCCTTCGGACTTGTGTCCCATACTGCCCCGACAGCAATAGCTCCTGATATACATGCAGGTGCGCTGATAGAGTTAATCGAGGCTTCGTTTCCGCTACATACAAAACTCAAGGTGCCTCTATCCCTCAATGTTTTAATGGCAGAATTAAATGCTTGAGTGTATGCATAGGTCGAATCACAGTCGCTGCTAAACAGTTGGTTGGTACCCAGGCTCATATTAACAATATCTACGTTTGGTAATTCGTTTATCACATAATCTAAACCGGCTATAACAACAGACGCAGCACTGTAGCTATTTGAGCTATCAAGGACTTTTACCGCATGAATTTTCACTCCTGGTGACCCACCTTCTGGCGCAGTACTGCCTTGAGAGGCTATGATTCCGGTAACGTGAGTCCCATGACCGTTATCATCTTCTGCGTTATCTATTCCGTTGGGACAACTATCGGCAAAACATTTTTGGGTAAGAAGAATTCCTTGCAGGTCCACATGATCAGTATCAATCCCAGTGTCAAGAACAGCTACTTCGACACTTTGACCAGTTAAGCTATAGGTCTGTTTGACTGCATCTATATTCACTTGGGGGATCGCTTCACTAAGAGATCCGCGGCCGCCTAAATCAAATCCAATACGGGCGACAGACGAGTCTGCCGCTAACTGAACAAGACCTTTGAGTGAAACATTCGCCGCAATTGCATTAATTGATCTAAACCGACGCGTAAGTTCAAAGTCACTTTTGTCGTCAATGATTGCTAACACTTCGTCTGTACTTCGCTTTATGAGGCCATTAAGCGCTGTTAACGAGTTTTGCTGATAAACGGCAGGCGTCTCTGCACTAGTAATGATAAGTACCTTAAAATGCGGCTGCTCCGAAGCTACAGGACTATCGCTGATACTATCAAGTAATTCTTTATCAAGTTTACCGCTGGCTTGTAGGAACGATCTGGAAGACTCACCTGCCAATATAACTGAGCTAAAAACAAGCATCGCTGTAAGTAAAAGTAATCGTTTCATGCCTCGCTGAATCGTCTCTACCTTTTCTTGGCTGCGCATCTCTCTGCAAGTAATTAGTTTCATTAAAATGGTCTTCCCAGCTCACTCAACATATTAGTTAGACTTTTTAAGCTCATCTCTGATTTCGGTGAGCAACGCCACAGTCTCCTGCTGGCGTGTTACGAAGAAGAACAGAGGATAAATGCCAAGCGTGATGATAGATAAGATGAGAAATATGATGAAATTGCCTAAACGTGCCGCCATTACGGATTCTCCTTTGATTCGTATGTCCTAATCATAACTAAATGCCCCCTAAAAGCCACCTCTCCTTATTTCAGAAGAAGACTGTGGCTGTAGAAAAGTATTTGAGGTAGCCCCCTATAAAAAAAAGGCTATTACTGGTATCTATATGCCTGACACGAAAAAACTTAAACCACTTGGGACTGCAAAGATATCTCAGAAAACTACGAAGGAAAGCACAAGACTTTTGAGGAAATACCTTAACCAATCTATCTAAATGGATAGCCTTAGGCCCGAACAATACGATCATATGCCGCCAGAAACACTCTTCTAACGGAGCATTGTTTTAAATCAAGCAGGCTCATGTGGACCTAAAAATACCGAAGAGCGACAGCGAGAACTAATAAGGGGACAATAAAAGCTATCGCCCCTCACAGTCTACTTAGCTGTATAAAACTGCTCGCATACTTCAAATTGATCATTAACAACCTCATCAATTAACGATGTGGCTTGGAGGTAAGTGTTGGCCCATGGGGCGCCTGAAAGGTAATCGTCAATGACTGCACCATGCGTTTTTTCATCAGAGGTTATAGACTTTAGATACAAGGTACCTGCCTCTTGAGTTCCGCCACCGATCGCAACAAAGAGGCCATTGATAAAGGTGTCGTGACCTGCATCCTGTATTTCTTTTTCAAGATTTGTTAGCGCTGCAACAAGAGCGGGAACATTGGCTGGTGAGACCTTAATTCTCATCGCTCGTTCGTACCCTGGATCTAGACGCGGAAACCCTTTAAGCGGCGCCCAAGTTGCACTATATTTAAACTCTCGCATATTTGCCATGGCCCTAGGCGCGTTGGATGGATCGTATTTACTTCCACCAACCAAAGCGGCAGTCACGCTTGGGAAAGCAGTCCACATCATTAGCTGACCTTCATAATCCTGGCCCGACACAGTTCTACAGTATCCTCCAGCGTCTGCACCAATTGCCTCATAAAGCCCAGGATTTGACTTAACAGATTTCAAATACCTATCAGTGTCTTTAGCGGCCACCATTAGTGTAGTAAAGGCACCTTTACTCTGCTCTTCAGCTAGATGACCATCTCCTAATACATTTGAACTTATGGCAGCTAGGAACAGTCCGATTATCAAAATTGCTTTTTTCATGATTTACTCCAATTTATAGGTTTCTCCTATCCAATCATAGCTGAATAGATTACCGAGTCAAATCAGGAGTAGGCCGAAGTCTGATCCTGCCAATAGATCGAGCAGGCATTTAAATCCGGCAGATAAATATCATACCTACCTTGCAATCTTTATGGATTATTCCGCTGTGCGTGGGCGGTATCTGTTCCAGACTACCTTCGCCACTATAAGGCCCAGGGTGATGAAGACTGGCGCTGTTAGCAAGGCCATGATGGATTCCCCAGTGGACAAGTCGACCGAACCATCCACTAGTAGCTGGCCGACACCCGTTTGATAGGGAATAACGTAATACTTAATTAGCAGCAGAGGCATAAGGCAGCCATACGCAATCAGGAACGCCGCCGCCCACATAGTTCTTTGGGTTTTGCCTAAGTCAAGATCGATATCTGGAGTGCGATGTAATTCCTTACGGTATTGCTCTTCTTGCGCGCTAACTGTGCCCATTTTTGATATGCAGATAATCGCCATTAAGCTAATACTTGCACCGATAAGGGCTGGATTGAAATAACTGGGTAGAGAAATCAGTCCAATGTATTCAAGAGTCGCGGGTATCACGTTACCAAAAAATCCTAACACAATGCCCCAGAAGGCAGCATCAGCTGTAATAGATTTGCTCCAAATACTCATGAAGCCCACGGGACCCCAGGAGGATGCGAAAACCGTACCGATAAACATCATCAGCCAAAATACATTGGGTGGGAAAATAAAACAGAGTACAAGCACCGCTGCGCCAGTGATAAACATGGCGATTCGTGAGGACCGCAACGTAAGTTCCTGCTTGCGCACTACAATATCATTGCTAATACTAAAACCCACTAGGGACAAAAAGGTCGATGCAGACGATAATGCTGCAGCCATAATGCCGGCCAGTAAAACCGCTCCTAGGATGCTAGGCACCAAGTTCTTAGCCGCCCATATCATCACCGTTTCTGACGGCGAAATATTTGGATTAGCTAAATTGATCAGCCCGCCTATGCCATAGATGAGAATCTGCATTAACGCTACCGCGAAGCACGCATAGACAGCTGCGCGGATAACGACATGCTCGTCTCTGGCCATTAAGTGCCGACTGGATTGCCAAGGACCGACGGCATAAACAAAACCCCAGGACATATCTACAATTAGCGTCCAAATAAGATAGTCCATAGGCGTTGGCCACTCAGTACCCTCTCCAACGGTACCGTGCCACGAAGCAATGTCTGGTTTACTCTCGACCTGTGTTAAATCTTGAACCGCCTGCGCAACCCCTCCCATTCCGTCGACGATATAAAATACAAACAATACAGTGGCACCGCAAAACAGCAGGAACATGAGCGTGTCCGTTACGATGACGCCTTTAGAACCTGAATACATAGTAAACAAGGTATAACTAAGCCAGGCCAAAATAATGGCTTCAAAATACCCTAAGTCGGTTAATTCAGACAGCAAGATAGCGGCCCCCTGAGTAACCACAACAAGGTAGCCGCCCAGACCAACAATAATGGTCATACCGGCAGCCTTTTGCACTCTAGTACTATTAAATCGCCGCCCAAAAAACTCGGCCATGGTGGGTGCGCGACTACGGCGTAAAAAAGTACCAAAAAACAAGGCTCCGTAGACGTACCCTATTACCGCGACCCCTGGCATTAATATATAGGGACCCAATTGGCCGTCGTAGGTGAAACCGGCTTCACCGAGAAAGATAGAGGTGCTAAATACACTTGCAACGAGGGTGCCAACGATGAGAAGAGTCGGTGCCTGCCTGCCGGCAACAAAATAATCATCCAGTTGTTTAACGCTACGTCCCGCATAGACCCCAACGGCGATAAAAACAACCACACTTATTGCAATCGCAATCGTATAAATATCCAGTATAGCTCTCCGCTGAAAAACACATTAATCTTGATGGCGCGCTAAGTTATACAATAACACTGTTCCTTCAAGATTGGTCTGAAGTAAAAAGAATATCCTTGACCTCAGACTCGAAAATAAGCCGTATTAACTTTCCGCTTATAAAAACCTAATTAAATTTTGTGATATATATTTTGATTTTTGATGGTAAAAGAATCGTAATTTGACTGCAAATGAACTCTATGTTGACTTTATTTGACCCGCCACATAATCAGACCGTCAACTATACTCTTTTCACAAGTTAAACTAGAACTGGCAACGAAAAGCGATATTTTCTCTATAGCCAGAATCGTCATTCGCTCCACTTTAAGGTGAAAAATATGATTCGAATAAATTTCTTCCGAGTATTAATGACAAATATCTTACTGCCTACAGTTTTAGTTATGGCTGCATTTTTAGTGCCAAGCGCCGATGTATCTGCAGATTCTTTAGATAAGCTCTCGCCTGAACTAAAAGAAGAGCTCGCATACACCACCGGTGTGCAAGCGTTTATTTATGCTTACCCACTTTTGCACGTGAATCATTTCCGGTACCTGTTCAATGGCGAAAAGTCACCGAGATACAATGGCCCAGCGAATAGCTTGAACCATAATCGTGAACTTGAGGCGGGTAAAAATGCAGCCGCGGCATCCCCCAATCATGACACTCTATACACTTTAGCCTTTGTCGATCTCAGCGAACCATTAGTGTTTGACGTACCTGCGATGAGTGATCGGTACTACACCATCCAGCTTGCCGACGCCTACGCAACTAACTTCGGTGACATCGGAACCCGTCACAATGAGGGCGTTGCGGGTAAATATATGGTGGTGGGTCCCAACTGGAAGGGTAAGAAGCCGAGTGGTATAACAAAAATCTTCCACAGTCCGACTTCTTGGGCTATGCCTCTGATCCGAATTCTAGTCGATAATGAAAATGAGCTCGAGTCGATTCATATGATGCAGGATAAGTTCAAATTCAAAAGGCTGGACGGCTCTGACGTTGTCCCTCTGGATGCCGCGTCGGTACCAAGCACTCTTGAACCACTCACTGCGCTGCCCTCACTTGACTCATCAAAACCAGAGGATTTTTGGGCGATTATTAACCGTGAATTTACCAATAACCCGCCGCCGCCGGCCGATAAAGAGCTAGTAGACCAGTTTGCAGTTGTCGGTATAGGTCCAGGGCAACCAGCGGATCTATCCTGGCTCGACCCCGCCGTCCAAAAGGGCCTAAATCGTGCAGTAATTACAGGCATGAAGATTGTTACGTCCTTCGCAGATGACATTACAGGAGGCGCATCAATCAACGGCTGGGGCTACTCGCAGGCAAATATAGGCAGATACGCTACTGACTACCTATATCGAGCTGGCGTGACCCGGATGGGTCTGATGGCTAACGACCCCGTAGAAGCAACATACCTTTCACTCTATACCGACTCAAACGCGCAGACTTTAAGTGGTGCTAATAAATACAGCATTCATTTTGAAGCCGACAATCTCCCACCCGCTAAAGCGTTTTGGTCCATCACGATATATGACAGCAAAAACTATAGCCTCGTGGAGAACACTATTGGTCGCTTCAGCCTTGGCGATCGGAGCCCTGGACTAACCTTTAACGATGATAAGTCTCTGACTCTGTATGTTAGCTATGACACCACAGATGAAGAGCATCTATCAAACTGGTTGCCTGCGCCACCTGAGGGTTTTTATCTCATTATGCGTATTTATATACCAGAAAACTCTGTCGTCGAGCAAACTTGGGCCCCGCCACCACTTGATTTAGCGGCTAATGGCAAAGCTTGGGTTGAGCGCTAAAAGCACTTAACCCACTACTGTGGTATTAAAAAAAATACCTTATCTACAGGTCAACTTTTATTAATTAGAATTTTAAACTGGATGATTATCGAAGTATTGAAGTAGGATAAAGAAGAGATTTCCTGCTACATTAACGTCTGATAAAAAACGTTGCGAGCGTATCTATGAGTAGGATTAATCAAGTCATTGGTTTATGTTCAACGCTTCTATTTTGCGCACCCAGCTCATTGTCTGCGACACAAGGACTGAGGGAGGTCGTACTTGACAATGAAGATGTTGAAGTTGTGCGGCTGACCTACCCTGTGGGCACAGAATCTGGCATGCATACCCATACCTATGATAATCGGGTGGTGTATTTCGTTAAAGGTGGAACACTGATTTTGATCCCCCAAGATAGCCTGCAACCTAGCACCACATTAATCGCAGTCGATGGACAAACCCTTTTCTTACCAGCTACCACGCATAATGTTAGGAACATCGGGGACACAGAAGTTGTCATTGTGGAAACAGAGCTAAAATAACACTTAGCTATCCACTCCACATAATGATTTTTAAATCGCTAACGTAGGCTCTCATTGATATTTTGGAGTACCGAATCACCAGGACAGAGCTCACGCTCTGATAACTGATTTAAAGGCCGACTAACCGTTCCTATCGCCTCATGAAGTTCTTTCGAGTCAGGGTCCATATATAACAGACCGGTGAGAATTTGATCTTGCTGCTTAGATTCCTCCATAGCATTAAGCGCCGATACTCTATTTAAAGGGTCCATACCCTTTGCCATCTTGTAGAGATGGATGACGGAACCATCGTGAAGAGTCACTTCATGGGAACTTCCAGGCGCATATCGAGCAGTTATTTCTTCTCTCATTGGCACGAAATCCATAGTGCCAGTGGCCTTTAAGTGTTCTCGAGTGAATTCGTAAGACTTCGTAGAATCTGGGTTGTTATTAAATGTCACACAAGGAGAAACCACGTCAATTAAGGCAAATCCATGATGAGAAATCGCGGCCTTAATCAGGGGTACCAACTGATCTTTATCACCAGAAAAACTCCGCGCGACGAAAGTGGCGCCTACCTGCACTGATAGCGCGCATAGGTCAATCGACTCAAAAGGATTAGGATCACCCTTCTTACTCCTGGACCCCTCATCTGCCGTGGCCGAGTCTTGTCCTTTGGTTAGACCATAACAACCATTGTTCATCACGATATAAACCATATTTAAGTTTCTACGCGCCGCATGAACAAACTGCCCCATGCCTATAGATGCCGTATCGCCATCGCCTGACACACCCAGATAGATTAAATCTCGATTAGCCATGGCAGCACCTGTAACCACTGACGGCATTCGACCATGTACTGAATTGAAACCATGAGAGTTACCAAGAAAATAAGTAGGCGCCTTAGAGGAACAACCAATTCCTGATAACTTCGCCAACCGGTGCGGTTCAATAGATAACTCATGACAGGCTCGCACAATAGCCCCCGAAATAGAGTCATGACCACAGCCAGCACATAGAGTAGACAATGCGCCTTCATAGTCTTGACGCGCATAGCCCAGATCATTGATTTCAGTATCCGGATGACGAAATTTAGGCCTCTTATAGCTCATATTAAACGGCTTCCTTAGCGTTGCCACGGATGGGTGTCACATTGTCGCCTGGTAGTTTCTTCAAGATCTGCTTACGAATATTACGAGCGCTGATAGGATCACCGTCAAAACTTAACACTGATTTAATTTTGTCATGACCAAATTCAAACTCGGTCATTAACAAACTACGCATTTGTGAATCTCGATTTTGTTCAACCACAAAAACCATATCGTGATTTTCGATAAAGGCTTTTACGTCGTCACTAAAGGGGAAGGCCCTAATACGCATATAATCGAGGTGGGTGCCCTGTTTAGCAAGATAGTCTTTAGCTTCCAAGGTCGATGGTTCGCTCATTCCAAAACAGATTACGCCATAGTTCCGCTGAGGAGACGCCTGCTGAATAATAGGCTCAGGCACATACTGTTTAGCGGTTTCCCACTTACGCAATAAACGGATCATGTTAGCCGCATATTCATTGCCGTCTTCAGTGTATACAGCAAACTCGTCTCGAGAGGTGCCACGTGTGAAGAAAGAGCCTTTAGTTGGATGGGTACCAGGGTACGTGCGATAGCATATACCATCACCATCCACGTCCAGATAACGACCAAATTTTTCGGTGTTGTCTAGTTCCTCCGCTGACAACACTTTGCCTCGGTCGTAGTTGCGCCCCTTATCCCACTGCAATGGTTCAGACATATGATCATTCATACCAAGATCTAGGTCAGAAACCACAATTACCGGGGTTTGCAAGCGTTCAGAAAGATCAAATGCATCTATAGTAAAGTCAAAACACTCCTTCGGCGTTGCAGGGAAGGTCAGTACTTGTTTGGTATCGCCGTGTGAGGCGTAAGCACAAGCCAAGATATCACCCTGTTGTGTGCGCGTTGGCATTCCCGTGGAGGGCCCAGTCCTCTGCACATCGATTAACACAACAGGAATTTCAGCAAAATAGGCTAGGCCGAGAAACTCGCTCATCAAAGAAACACCGGGACCACTGGTACAGGTGAAAGCGCGCGCGCCGTTCCAGTTAGCGCCAATAGCGATCCCAATTGCGGACAACTCATCCTCAGCTTGAACAATCGCATAATTTTTACGCCCAGAGCCGGGGTCAATACGCAGGCGCTTACAGTACTTTTCAAATGCCTCAATCACCGAAGTTGACGGCGTTATTGGGTACCAAGCGGCCACCGTTGCACCGCCATAAACCGCGCCCAGCCCCATGGCTGTATTCCCATCGACCAAAATACTATCACCGACTTTATTGATGCGCGCCACTTTAATAGAGAGAGGACAGCTATAGGTTTCCTTGGCATATTGATAACCAAGCTCAAGGGCATGGACATTAGGTGCAATCAACTTTTCCTTACCGCGAAACTGATCAGCCAAAAGGTCTGTTAATACGCCAAAATCTATATCGAGCAAGGCTGCCAAAGCACCCACATAAATCACATTTTTAAACAGCAGCTGCTGACGCGGATCTGTGTACTCTGCCAGGCACATTTTGGTCAGAGGTACGCCTATTATTGTAATATCAGTGCGAACCAAGCGCAGATCCAGAGGCTTAGTACTATCATGGATAAAGTAGCCCCCAGGTAATACTTCCTTAATATCGCTAGCCATACTTTGCGGGTTGACACTTAGCATAATATCAACGCCTCCACGCCGGCCCAGATAGCCTTTGGCACTAGCGCGTACTACATACCAAGTCGGTAGTCCTTGTATATTTGATGGGAAAATATTCTTAGGACTAACCGGGATGCCCATTCTAAATAATGCTTTAGCAAACAAATTATTGGCACTGGCTGAACCTGTTCCATTGACGTTAGCAAATTTGATAACGAATTCGTTAACACTTTTAATATTTTTCAATTTTATTGGCCCGCCTTAGTTACGGCGTATAAAAATTGCTGCATATCCCAAGCCGTTGTCGGGCAACGCTCAGCACACAACCCACAGTGAAGACACATATCTTCATCTTTTACCATGACACGTTTAGTAGGTAACACTTGGGAGACATAGAGATCCTGAGACAGATTGGTCGCAGAGGCAGTGAGATTTTGCCTTAACTGTTTCTCCTCAGCATTTGCGGTAAACGTAATGCAATCTGTAGGGCAAATATCGATACAGGCATCACACTCGATACAGCGGATTTCTTCAAAAACTGTCTGCACATCGCAATTTAAGCACCGCTCAGCCTCCGCGTAAGCCGTTTTGAGGTCGTAACCTAACTCTACTTCGATCTTGCGGTCTTTTAGTGTTAGCGCTTTGTCAGCCTGTGGCACAACATAGCGAAGATCGATAGGTACTGCATTATCATAACTCCACTCGTGAATACCCATCTTCTGACTAATTAGAGTCACTCCTGGTGCGAGTCGCTCAGCCACACTCTTGCCATGGCAGAAATGATCAATAGAAACGGCTGCCTGATGGCCGTGAGCGACCGCCGTAATAACATTCTTAGGCCCAAACGCGGCATCGCCACCAAAAAATACGTTTTTGATCGCAGACTGGAAGGTTGTTTCATCAACCTTCGGCATGCCCCACTGGTCAAACTTGATGCCTATATCGCGCTCAATCCAAGGGAAGCTATTCTCTTGGCCAATAGCCATCAATACATCATCACATTCAAATAAAACAGGATCTTTACCCGTAGAAACCAAACGACGGCGGCCATCATCGTCATAAACGGCATCAACACGATCAAAGGTAACGCCAATAAACTTTCCATTCTCGACCACAAAGGCCAAAGGAACATGGTTATCGACAATAGGAATATCTTCGTGCATCGCATCTTCTTTTTCCCAAGGCGATGCTTTCATCTCGGAAAAAGGACTGCGGACGACTACCTTCACATCCTCACCACCTAGTCGGCGAGCTGTTCGACAGCAATCCATAGCGGTATTACCGCCACCGAGCACCACAACACGTTTACCTATGCTGCTACTATGCTCAAAAGCCACACTTGACAACCAATCTATTCCAATATGGATGTGAGCTGCGGCATCAGCCTGACCCGCCAGGCCTAAATCCTTGCCCCGCGGTGCCCCAGTGCCAACAAAGACCGCATCGTATTTTTTATCCAGTATTTCTTTAAGGCTATTAACGGTTGTGTTGAAGTGCGTAACCACGCCCATATCGAGAATATAATTTACTTCTTCATTTAATACAGTTTCTGGGAGTCGAAATGAGGGGATCTGACTCTTCATCATGCCCCCGCCAGCGGTTTGATCGTCATACAGATCGATGCTGTAACCCAATGGCATCAAATCTCTAGCCACTGTCAGCGAGGCTGGACCACCACCGATTAGGGCAACACGCTTGCCGTTCTTTTTCACTGGAATATTAGGTAGACGATCTTCAATGCTGCCCTTATTATCCGCAGCCACTCGTTTTAATCGGCATATGGCGACGGGCTCGTCTTCTACACGGCCACGTCGACAGGCCGGTTCGCAAGGTCGGTCGCAGGTACGCCCCAAGATACCGGGGAAAACATTAGACTCCCAGTTAACCATATAGGCATCTGTATAACGCCCCCTAGCGATTAAACGAATATATTCAGGAACCGGTGTATGCGCTGGACAGGCATACTGGCAATCAACCACTTTATGGAAGTATTCGGGATCTTTTATGTTTGTCGCTTTCAAGTTTTGGCCCAGTGAAATAAATATTTAGTAATAAAATTTATTGCTCGGACGAGCGAGATAAAAACGTCAACCCCACTCAAAAAATATCAGCGCCGTAAGTAAAACATAGTCTAACCAAAATTATAACCGTTGAGTCGCTGACACTTCTGATAAACGACAACAATTTTAAGAATTGGTACCAAAAATAGCTGATACAGATCTTTTCCAGTCGTATTGCACTAATTGTGCGACGGTCACTTTATGCTACTCGGGCAAAAGGAATCATCGCTCCATAGATTGGATAACACGTTTATGCACCGGCGCTAAATTTTTAGCTGGTATTTTGAACACCTTACGATCGTAAGACAGTAGACCATTAAGTTCATTTTTGACGTCTGTGATTTGAGTATGAATAGCAGCCGATAAACCACGCTCTATTAATTCCTCAATAGTTTTTGTTTGCTTCAGATAAGCACAGGGAAGTACCACCTTGCCCCAATAACCGATCGAAGCAACTAGGGCGGCCTGCAATGTAGGTGGATACTGAAAATAGTTGGTGGGCTCGGCAGGAATCGAACCTGCATCTAAGACTTAGGAGGTCCCTATTCTATCCATTGAACTACGAGCCCAGGGTCGCCATTATATTGAATACAACGCTAATTGATACAGCCAAATAGCTAGCGATTACGTCCTAACGCATCGTGACTAGTGACCCAGTCACCAGCCAACACTGCACTCATCAAGGATAACTCACCTGCTAGTACGGTTGCGCCAATGATCTCAGCCAATTTATTCACTTTTCCTGTCCCACTGCACCCCATCATTTTTAGGCACTCTTGCTGTGTTGGCAACCCTGTTCCACCACCATAAGTCGCCACAATCAGTGAAGGAATGGTAATGGAAAAATAGTAGTTACTGTCGCTATCCAAGTCCACATAAACAATAGCAGCTGATGACTCAGCTACGTTGGCAACGTCTTGCCCAGTGGCAATAAATGTAGCGGTTATACCATTGGCAGAATGAGCGCCAGTATTGATTGAGCCCGCTAGTAACCCCCCCACTTGCGTGATAGCTCGCGCTTTAAAAAGCGTTTCCGATGTCACACCCATCACCTTTTCTAATAACGCGCTAGGGATAACGACTTCAGCAATAACTCGCTTACCCCTGGTATGCAAAGTATTAAGTTGCGAGTGCTTTTTATCGGTATCCATCGCGCCAGAAAGCATGTAGCGCTTAATGCCTGGATAGTTGTCCTTAATCCATTCGCAGGCAACGAAAGTCGCCTTGCCAACCATGTTCTGACCCGCAGCGTCGCCAGTGGTGTAGTTAAATCTAAGATAACGCATTCGAGCTGCAGAAAATTGTTGAATATCACGCAATTTACCAGAGGAGGTTGTCGTTTCGGCCTGCTCTTTTATGTCATCAAAATGCTCTTCTACCCACACCCCAAATTCACGTGCTTCACGAGCGTCTTCAAAAATAAACACAGGAGCCCGCTGCATAGCGTCATCAACTATAGTGACCTTAGCGCCGCCAGCTTCACGAAGTAACCGTGCTCCTCGGTTATAGCTAGCAACAAGCGTTCCTTCGCTGGTCGCCATAGGAACATAAAACTCGCCACTGGCGTGCTCCCCATTAACCTGTAGTGGCCCAACCAAGCCCATAGGTACCTGTGCCACACCAATAAAATTTTCTATGTTCCCAGCTGTCGTTGCCGGATCGACAGAGTAGTGCCCGATATTATCCAGAGATATAGACGTTTGCTCCCGCACAAATTCTCGACGCATTTGCGCCATAGCTTCGGTGTAGTCGTTTGCATTGTCTCTTGGAATCTTATCTGACATGGGACTCTCCTAATTACTTTGTTTACATTTTGGCTATAGCGAAAGCGGTCTCACCTGTTAGTCCATTATCTGTCCGGTGCCCGATCGACACAAGTCTAGCTTGCGACTAAGGAGTCTTGTTGCAAGAGATCGTTTTTAGCGACTGAATACTCCCCTATAAAGTACGATATCGATTACAATCGCCCCCATGAATATGCTCCTGTTAACATCCAAAATAACTGACAATGCCTACAACGTTCGTGATCGCCAGCTAAGGCATTTACTAGACGTGCATAAGGCTGAGCTTGGTGATTCGGTTAAGGTAGGACATATCAACGGTTTAATGGGTACTGGCACCATCGTTAAGCTGGACAATGAACAAGCAACTTTAATGCTAGACCTCACCCAAAATCCACCCCCTCCGCTACCACTAACCCTTTTACTGGCGTTGCCGCGACCAAAGATGTTGCGTAGAACATTACAAACGATTGCTGCCATGGGAGTAAAAAAACTATATCTCATCAACTCAAGCCGCGTCGAGAAAAGCTTTTGGCAGTCGCCTTTTCTCACTCCAGATGCTATTGAAGAACAGCTCGTTTTAGGTTTAGAGCAATCAAGAGATACCCTATTACCAGAGGTGCATCTGCGTAAACTGTTTAAGCCTTTTGTGGAAGACGAACTACCCAGTCTTATTAAAGGAACCTCCTCGCTAGTAGCTCATCCCGATACCGAAGAAAACTGTCCAGTGAACACTTTTGACAAGACCACCTTAGCGATCGGACCAGAGGGTGGATTTATACCCTATGAGATCGATAAACTTGTGGCGATTGGATTTAAAGCGGTGCACCTGGGCCCTAGAATATTGAGAGTAGAAAACGCGGTGCCATCCATTATTAGCCGACTTTTTCCAAGCTAAGCAGTCTCCTCTTCAAACATGAAATATTCGCACACATGCATGCCACTGTCCTCATAGGTCGCGTGAGCGTTAACGTTCTCCGTTTCAGCGTACAACCTAAACCCACATACTGGCGTTGCTTGTTGGTTTGCCATCGCCTTAAGCCGCTTATACATGTCGCGATAGAGTCCCTGACGGCGGAACTGAGGCTTGACATAGACTGACTGTATCCACCAGAACAACCCATTGCGCCAGTCAGACCATTCATAAGTTACCATCAAGGTCGCCGCAACAATGCCATCGACCTCGGCAACCAAATAAAACCCAAACTCTGGACGCTCAAATAAGCCATTTACACCAAGAATAGTTAGATCTAGATCTAACAACTTATCTTCCGTCTCAAGTGCCATGGCACAGTTATGTTCAGCCAGCGTCACAGCGTCTGACTCAGCATTAGCAATACGAATATCCAGCATCTAATTTACCTTCATTTTTTTACAAATAGTTATCCTGAATTAAAACACCATGGGCGTTAATCCGCCATTGCCTATTTTAAACTTAGCCCTTAGAGTAGCAGTCTTTAAACCTAGCCTCTGTAATAACTCTCTTGTGACTGCGAGACATCCGAAATAAAAATGAAATCAATTTTCCGCCATGAAATACCCTATGGTGACAGTAGCGTTCTACTGTTTGAGGCAATTCGTGACATGCCTGAGGCTATCTGGTTAGACAGCGGCAAACCAATAAGTGACAAAGGCTCTGCCGATATTATCTCTAGCTGCCCCGACGTGATGATAGAAACACACGGAAATGAATCTACCATTACCAGCGAACTTGGCCATAGAACCAGTCAAGAAGACCCCTTTGTCCTAGCCAATGAATTATTAGAGCCACTTTTACCTATTGAACCTAACCATCAAGACCTGCCTTTCGTCGGCGGTTTGTTGGGTTACTTTGGGTATGATTTAGGCCGCAGGCTAATCGATATTCCAAGTATTGCGTCGTCAGTTACGGAACTACCCGACATGCGTATTGGCCGGTTTTTATGGGCGCTAGTGGTTAACCATGACGCCAAGAAGAGCGAGATTGTTTTCCACGAAAATTGCTCTGAGCGCCTCAAGACAGATGTTATTAGTCGTCTGACAAAGGCCGCCGCGAAGACATCCCTCGATATCAGATCGCGCTTTAAACTTAAGCAACCCTTTAAGCCGACATTGGCTCGATCTGAATACGCTGACGCTATTGCCAAAATCAAAGATTACATCAGTAAGGGGGACTGCTATCAAACCAACTTTACGCAACATTTTTCTACGACATATGACGGCGATCTATGGCCAGCCTATTTAGCCCTAAGAGAGTCGCTACCCTCGCCTTTTTCCGCTTATTGGAAGTGGCCAGATCAAGCGGTTCTTTGTATATCTCCCGAACGATTTTTAAAGGTGTCCAACAATTCGTCAGGAGATGCGCTTCAGGCTGAAACAAAACCCATTAAAGGAACAGTGCCAAGAGGCCAATCCCTGTTAGAAGATGAGCAAAGTGCCACCGCGCTTTTTAACAGCCCTAAAGACCGAGCTGAAAATCTTATGATTGTGGACCTCTTGCGGAACGATCTTAGTAAAAACTGCAGGCCAGGAAGCGTTAAAGTCCCTCATTTATTTGCCGTCGAAAGCTTTGCCAATGTGCATCACTTAGTAAGCACTGTTACAGGCGAATTATCCCAGAACAGTAGACCGATTGATTTGCTGCGAGACTGTTTTCCTGGTGGGTCTATTACAGGTGCGCCAAAACGCCGGGCCATGCAAATTATCGAACAGCTTGAACCCGTTAGACGCTCTGTATATTGCGGCAGTATCGGCTATGTTAGCGCCAACAACCAGATGGACACCAATATCGCTATTAGAACCGTAGTAGCCTCAGGATCGCGCTTACACTGCTGGGGCGGAGGTGGCATTGTTGCTGATTCCGAAGCGGAGAGTGAATTTGAAGAATCGATGGCCAAAATTCGGCTCTTATTAGAAACTCTCGAGAAGTTCGCCAGTCCATAAACGATTAAAATTCCTTTAAGTTTTCCATCCCACGGCCATACCTTCGCACACCTCTCCGAGGTTATTGCTGGTAGGCTTTAGCGACTTCCTCTGCTATCAGGGCTATACCCTTGCGAACGGTATCTTCATCTTGAGCATAGGACACTCGAATGCATTCCTGCTGATGACGCCAGCCCTCATCCATTCCTGGGAAGAAGTTGTGCCCCGGTACAACTAGCACCCCCCTTAGCTTCAGTCTCTCATAGAGCTCTTGACTAGTAATAGGTAAGCCGTCAAACCACAACCATAAAAAGATGGCGCCTTCAGGTTTATGGATGCGATATGGCACATCACCAAACGATTCTCTAAACCATTTGACCGCCTGCGTAGCACGCTCCTGATAAAATGGCTTGACCAGGTTTCGGCTTAAGGACAATATTTCGCCCGTTCTAAATAGTTCTCGCGCTATCGTCGGGCCAAAGTTGCCGCAGGCCAGACTAACCAAGGTGTTGGCATTACTAAAGGCCTGAATGATCTCTTCTCTGGCCACCACAATACCCGTCCTGACACCGGGCAGGCCAAGCTTTGATAGGCTCAGCACCAATACCGTATTTTGATTCCAGTGAGGCTTGGCCTCGTTAAACAATATACCTGGGAAAGGCAAGCCATAGGCACCATCAATAATTAAAGGAATATCTGCGGCCTGAGCTATTTCATCCAGGTGCTCGACCTCATTGTCCGTCAACACATTACCAGTAGGATTAGTGGGTCTAGAAACGCACATAGCCGCTGTTTGCTGTGTAATCTGAAGCTTTGAAAAATCAACATGATATTTAAACATCTGCTCATCAAGTAATTCTATTTCAGGCCGCGTAGCAGTGAAAAACTGTTCAGACAATCCGATATCAGTGTATCCGATATATTCTGGCGCCAAAGGTAAATGTATAGACCGGTGTGTACCGTCAGGCATAGTCCCTGCCAACATGTTGTACAAAATAAAAAACGCCGGTTGACTGCCGTTGGAGATAGCAATGTTGCGCTCAGACACATCCCAGCCAAACTCCTTCCGAAGTAAGCTAGCAATTTGATTGAGAAATAACTTGTCACCTTGGGGTGACTGATAGATACCCATTAGGCTATGCAACTGCTGAGGGTCTTGAAGTACTGCCTCGAGCCGTTTCTTAAAGGTCGCCTCCGCCTCTGGAATGCGGCCAGGATTTCCGCCACCCATAAAAATCATATCCGGATTTTCATTCAGCGCGGTACCAAGATCGTCCATCAGTGCAACAATGCCTGTTGAGCCCGAAAACTTCTCCCCAAATGCAGATAACTTCAAAGCTTGCCCCTTGGTTGCGCCTCTTGAGGCGACAGTATTAATCCATATTACGGAAAGTAAAATTTACTCTCGATTTAACGACATTCCTATCTTTAGCAATGCTGTGGTGCCAATACTCCTGAATACCCGGGCCCATCATCATCAGCGAGCCGTGCGGTAAGTTTATTTTTAGCCTTTCTTTCGTCACCTTATGCCGCAGCAAGAAAGGCCGATCCTCACCCAGGCTAACTGAAGCTATAATTGGCTCTAAGCCCAATTCAACCTCGTCATCAGCATGCCAATCAACGCTATCTCGACCGTCCCGATAGTAATTAACTAGCGTCCTGTTAAAAAAACATCCAGTCTGCTGCTCTACCCGACCTCGTAGTAAGTCCATCCAGGAAGGAAACGCAACAGCTTGCAACCTAATGCGCGAATAAGTATAGCTAGTAGTAGGATCGCCAAACCAATTTTGCAATCTTGGAATAGGGATCGATTTCCCCGCTATATTAATCGTATCCTGTCGCCAATTGATCTCACCGATGGCGGTCGCTAATAAATTATCAGCCTCAGCAGCCCCCAACCAATTGGGCCAGAAGCTAATTTCACTCTGGCGGTCTGGACTCAGCTGAAGCGGAATAAGTTGCTGCTCAAACAGGTCCATAGATACGCGGTTCCACCTCAAGGTCAATGCCAAACCTAGCCTTTACAGTAGCCTGTATCTCTTTCGCCAGAGAAAGGATCTCTCTCGCACTGTCGTTATTGGCATCATTCCTGTAATTCACCAGAACTAGGGCCTGTTTATCGTGAACTCCGACACCGCCCCTTTGAGCGCCACGAAATTTACATTTGTCGATCAACCACGCCGCTGGCACTTTCACCGACCCATCCGGCTGAGAATAAAAAGGGACCTCCCCTTTGCCTTCGACACACTGTAACTCTGCCAGAACCGACTGATTGATAACCGGGTTCTTAAAAAAGCTACCAACGTTAGCCAGTTTATTGGGATCGGGTAATTTTTCACGGCGGATATCACACACCGCATCCGAGACCATCTGTGGCGTAGGATCTTTATTAAGCTCTATAAAATAAGCACTTAGCGCAGGATAATCAATATTTATATTAGGCTCAGTTGATAAGCGCAACGTCAGTTGCGTAATGATGTATTTATCTTTCAATGATTGCTTAAAAACACTATCTCTGTATGAAAACTGGCACGCTTCGCTACCCAACTCGAAGAGCGCGCCGGACTGAATATCGACCACTTGCAATGAAACCAGCAAGCTAGAGAGCTCTACACCGTAGGCACCTATATTTTGGATAGCCGCCGCCCCCATATTACCTGGGATTAGTGATAGGTTTTCTAGGCCGAACCAGCCTCTATCTAGGCACATAAGCACCATGTCATGCCAATTCTCTCCAGCGTCAAAGGTGACATCAATACTTCCATCAGCGCCCCCTATTACTTCTGCTGACTCACACCCTTTTAAGCCTAAATGTAAAACCAGGCCACTTAAATTGCTGGCAAGAATGACATTACTGCCGGCCCCTAGTGGGGTCACCGATAAATTATGGTCTTTGGCAAAAGATAGGGCCTGATGGACCTCTTTAAGCGTTGATGCAGAACAAAAATACTCGGCTGTAGAGTCCAAAGCCATAGTGTTCATAGCCAGCAACGACTTATTTCTTTCGATCTGTAGATCGGGCATCTAGAGTATTAGCCTCCGGCCATGTCTGATTGCTGTATGTGAGCCTTGATGTGGTTCAGTAGCCCTAGCGACGCATCTTCTATCATGTCCAACACCAACTCAAACCCGTCAGCACCACCCAAATAGGGATCGGGGACCTCGGTGTAATCAGAATATCTTTCCTTAGCAGTGTAATTGAGGAAAAGTTCGAGCTCACCAGAAAATTCACTGGGGCGCATAACCTGTAGATTACTTAAGTTACTAGTGTCCATAGCGATAATATAGTCGAACTGCGTAAAATCAGCGCTAGTCACCAAACGCGAGCGCAAATCTGACAGGTCATAACCTCGCTCGGCTGCCGTCGAGGTTGACCGGGCGTCTGGGGCGTGCCCTAGATGCCAATCGCCGGTTCCTGCGCTGTCTACCTGTATTTTACTACCCAGTTCCTGAGCATTAACTATTTGTTGAAATACCGCGTGTGCGGTAGGTGACCGGCAAATATTACCGAGGCATACAAATAAAACTGATACTGTGCTCATGCTATGCGGTCTGCCTCTAAATTAATTTAATGTAAATTGTTATATATAATATGTAAGTAATTGTTTAATAATATATTAAATTATTCAAAAAGTGCTGAAATGGCTGCTAAATCTTTTTCAGTATCTATCCCGGCAGGCACCTTTTCAACCGCATTTTCTACATGAATCGCCACGCCATTCCATAAAAACCGAAGCTGTTCCAGTGACTCAGCCTGCTCGGTTGGAGCGACTGGCCATCTAACAAATGCATTCAACTGACTGACCCGATAGGCGTAAATACCAATATGCCGCATAGGGAACTGCTCAGATGGAATAACACGACTCTGGGCCTGATCATCTGCTCGAGGCCAAGGAATTGATGCGCGACTAAAGTAATTGGCCATTCCTGCAGCGTTGGCTACCACCTTTACTACATTAGGATCATCAAAGGCCTCAATATCATTAATCGGTTCAGAGAGGGTCGACACGCCCGCTACAGCATGGACGGCAAGGTTATCAGCCACTTGGTCAATAACGGCCGGCGGGATAAGCGGCTCATCGCCTTGTACATTAACGACTAGCTGCTCATCATCAAGCTCTAAAGTCTGCGCTACTTCCTGCAATCTGTCGGTGCCAGACACATGGTCACCTCTGGTCATACATACTTCGGCGCCAAACTTTTTAGCGACCTGCCTAATACGTTCATCATCAGTCGCAATAATGACTCGTGATGCACTGCTTTTACTGGCCTGCTGCCAAACTCTCTGGATCATAGTGGCGCCAGCAATATCTTTTAATGGCTTGCCTGGTAAGCGAGTAGACTCATAACGAGCGGGTATAATGACGATAAAGGACATACATATTACTCTTAGGGTTATAGCTTCATTATATGACTAACTCAGACTGCGGTGATAGCTAGACCTGCCTGATCGATAAGACTAGCAACAAAATCATCTGAAATTGGCATTTCTACCTCCAATACCCACAAATTCGGAGGGGCGGCATCAGGATACTTTACTGCATCTTTTGCGGTAATAATCACCGGCAAGAGGTCACCAAACTCAATATCACCGCCGGTCAGGCACTGATGGTCGTTGACAGAGCTCAAAATGACATCAAAGCCCAGGCCCTCTAGGGTCTGAGCGAATCGTTCAGGATGCCCTATGCCACAAACGGCATGCACCTTTTTCCCGCCCTCCCATGCATCAACAGATACTAACTGCTTACTGGCTATATTACGCAAACCCAAAGCCTGCAATTCGACCTTATGCGTCTTAGACGGCCCTATCTCTGCCCTAGAAGCTGCACCAGCGCCATTAAGTACAACAAAATCTACCTGATTCAAGCGGCTAGAAGGTTCGCGTAAGGGACCCGACGGGAGCGTACGGCCATTACCTAGGCCTCGCACAGCGTCTACCACCGCGATCTCAACATCCCGATGCAAGCGATAATGTTGTAGCCCATCGTCGCTAAGAACTATATGACAAGGTGAATCATGCAGTAAAAGCTCAACCGCTCGTACGCGATCAGGGTCCACCACCACTGGACATCCACAGGATTGCGCTATTAATAGGGGCTCGTCACCGCACTGCTCTACTGGTGTTTCAGACGTGACCGCTAAGGGGTAGGCATTGGCCTTTCCGCCATAACCGCGACTGACAACACCAACTTGATAGCCACGCTCATTAAGGGCGTTTACTAAGGCTATAATCAACGGCGTCTTGCCACTACCGCCCACAGAAATGTTACCCACCACCGCGACCGGCACCGGAAAGGGCTTACCTTGATATAAAGACTGTAGAACCAGCCTCCGCAGATGGGAAACGATACTAAATAACCACGACAGTGGCGCTACCACAAGCAGCCATGGACTGCTGCTATAACAGGCGTTTAGCCACCTCTTCTCGATCGACAAACCTAGCTCCCGGGCTCATCAAACTGGTTTCGATGAAGCTTAGCGTAGCGGCCCTCATCAGCGAGTAATTCCTCGTGGGTGCCCTGCTCAATAATGAGCCCTTTCTCCAACACTAAAATACGATCAGCTTTTTCAACTGTACTCAGTCGATGAGCTATAACAAAGGTTGTGCGGCCCTTCATGAGCTGGTCTAAAGCCGCCTGAATGTGACGCTCCGAATCAGTATCTAGAGCTGATGTAGCTTCATCAAGAATAAGGATTGGTGCATTCTTAAGCACTGCACGTGCGATTGCTATGCGCTGTCTCTGGCCGCCAGAGAGCATGACGCCATCATCCCCGATATGGGTGTCATATCCCTCCGCAAGTTCCTCTATAAAGACATCTGCATTGGCTATTTTAGCTGCCGCTCGAACCTCATCCTCAGACCTATCCTTTAATTCGCCATAGGCGATATTATTAAAAATAGTATCGTTAAATAACGTGACGTTTTGACTCACGATTCCAATATGTTTTCTTAGATTAGTCAGCGAGAATTCATTAACATCAATACCATCAAGAAGAATTTTTCCTTCTTTATGGTTATAAAAACGAGGGATCAAGCTGACGAGTGACGTTTTTCCGCTGCCTGAAGACCCGACAAGGGCTATGGTCTCTCCAGGGCTAACCTTGAGATTAATGGCTTTAAGGACCTCTTTCTTGGTTCCCTTGTAGGTGAAACTGACATCAGAAAACTCAAACTCACCCGTAACCAATTCTGTTTCGAAAGTGCCCTTATCCGTTTCAGATTCTGAATCAAGAATCTCAAAGATAGATTCAGCCGCAGCAATTCCTCTCTGAATATCGCTGTTGACCTCTGTAAGCTGGCGTATAGGCTTAATCAGCACCCCTGAGGCAACAATAAAGGCAATAAAACTCCCCGTAGTCATAGTCTCGAGAATAATCGGATTAAGCATGAACCCAGTGACACCGGCAAAGGCAAAAGAAACAATCAGAATGATTAACGGGTTGCTCAGTGCACCAGTAAATGCCATTTTCATATTCTGTCGTCGATTATCATGACTGGCATTACTCATCCGAGAACGCTCAGTCTTTACGGCGCCGAAAATTCGAACCTCTCGATAGCCCTGCACAGCTTCTTGGGTCACATGGGTCACATCACCCATAGCTGACAAAATGTTCTGGCTAATTAGTCTAAAACGTTTACTCACCTTGGTAACGATTAGTCCAATAAGAGGTAATACGGCAATAAAGAACAGGGTCAGTATCCAATTAACATATAACAGGTACCCCATCAATAGAATCACCAGACTACCCTGCTGTATAACGGTCTTAATCGCCTTTGTACCTGCCTCTGTCACCTGCTGCACATTAAAGGTGACCACGGACACCAAATGCCCGGACATAGACTCATTAAAAAACTTAAATGGCAGCAGTAAATAGCGATTAAATAGATCCGTTCGCAACGCATGTACTAGGTAATTTGCAACATAGGCAATGAAATAAGTACCAATCAGATAACCAATTCCCCTCACTGCACTAATCATAATTAAAAATAGCGGTATGACTAGCCAGCTTTCATTGACTAATTCATCGCCAAATATTCCTAGAGCAAGACCGCCGATAACCCCAGATTTGGGCGCGACGGCAGAATCAGCCGCAGACCCCGTTAGAACACCTACTATGTCCGTGATGTAGCGTAGTAGATCGATAAAGGCGATTTCGGCTAAAGAATGCAAAAGCAAACCGAATACGGCGATTAAAAATGGGAACCAGTAGCGCACCACATAACCAAGTAGCCTTAGATAGGT